>OKDE01000066.1_pt1 | contig 57702 bp, 56 predicted proteins | sample 1613501 | NCBI WGS metagenome assembly OKDE01 (sample SAMN04436860, study PRJEB24849) | human gut metagenome | biome: human gut; feature: NICU; material: stool | host: Homo sapiens | place: USA: Saint Louis, MO | collected 2011-09-07
TTAAAGAAAAGCCTGAAAAATCAATGATTTAGGGCTTGACATTATAGGAAGGAGACTTATGGGAAAAGGCGAATATGAAAGCATTATTTGTGTAGATTTGCGGAGCTTTGATCGGGCTGCAGAGGATCTGGGGGTCAATGCGTACTTTAAGCAATTAGGCTTTGTGCCGACAGGATTGTGTTTTCTGAATTTTCAGGTAATGTATTTGTTTGACTTTGAAAATGTAGATGATAGAGAATTGGATCCTATATGCACAGGGCAGAACGGAACACCATGCAGCCAGGTATGGACAAATAGAGATCTCTATCGTTTGATTACATACATTCGGTCTTGCGGAGTAAGGGCGTATTTGGGGATTTTGTCAAATACCATCAGTGCAGTATGGAAAAATACCCGGTATCATTGGGAGTATCGGGAAGTTCTTCAGACGATGCGCGGCGAATCGCTCTTATGGGGCGAAGCGATCAATGTATTGAAGCGTCTGAAGGATGGACGTTTTTTTGAAGATATCTATATTGAGAAACTGATGCGAGTGTTGGATGCGTTTCATTTTGATGGTTATGTAGCTGGAGACGGTATGTTAGGTCTGCGAGGACCGCGGGAAACGCTTAAGGATACGGATTTTTCGCAGGATATGGTGGATCAGTTTACAGAATATGCAAAGCTCAGACCGATTGCTTTAGAGGATTATAATGCACGGGCGGATTATATTGTAACATATTTGATGCCGGAGTGGATTGACTTTTGGTGTGCCAGATGGGCAATGCATGTCTCAAAGGTTTCAAAAGAATTGAAAGCAAGAGGCATGACGTTTTTAGCGATTGATGCATGGAGCAGAAACCCAGAAGAAATTCGAGAATCTTTTGGAATCGACTATCATTTGTTGTATGAAAATGGTTTAGAGGGGGTATTTGTACAGGCAAGGGAAACAAATAAATGGAGAAAGCACAGAGAAGGAGAATATGTTCGGGAACAGAATAGTATTTATACGTTTTTAGCGCATAAGGCTTATGAACCGCGGTTAAAGTATTATTGGGCCCAGGCTACGGTTAATGTTCCGGAATTTTGGAATACGATCCAGGATCTTCCTCATGTGGCAGAGAGGGAGTGTTATGCTTATTTATGGACACATTGTTTTAATGGAACTGCATGGGAACAGATTTGTGAAGGGGTATGCATTATCTGGGGCAATGACTTAAGCAGCGATAACTGGAACTGGCTGAGGTTTCGTTGGAATCAGGCCTATCAGCTTTGCCAGGCATATTACAGGCCAATAGGAATTACGCTTCTATGGAGTGAGAGGGGAGTGAAAGACCGGTTTCACAGTCATATAGCAGATGGCCGGAGGATAGCTTCCGTAATAGAAGAAGGCGTTTGTATACAGGCTTCAGTGCATGAAAAGAATCTGTGCCGTCTGATGGAGACAGGCAGTTTGGGATATTTTATAACAACAGATGAAACTTTGATAGAAAAATATCCGAATTATGCTCATCAGATTGTATTAATTTGCGACGGATATATGAAGTGGAACAATCAACGGTACGGCTGGGGTGAAGGAATTTCAATTCTGAAGCAGCTGGCAGGGATCCAGATAACAAAGGGACGGCTGTGCGGCTTTGAGACAGAGCAGGAATCCTATGTGGTAAGCCTGGAAAATCCGGATAATTTGTTTTATGAGCAAGGCTATTTGGCTATAGACCGTGAAATTGTTCAAGTAAAGGCATTGCCGCCGAGAGAATGGTTTGTGCTTCCACATTCTGTGGAAGAAGGGAGTGTTGCTGTATCCATTCCGCCAGATGCTTCCGTACAGCTTGTGATAGAGACAAACTCACAGAAAAAAACGAAACTACAGTTTCGCAAAAAAGATCTAGGAATATAAACGAAAGTAGGAATAACTATGAGAGAAGCAGGAATACTATTACCTTTGGCATCCCTTCCGAATGAGTTTGGAATAGGAGATTTTGGGGGAAGCGCCTATCAGTTTATTGACTGCATAGCAGCGGCAGGAGTGCAGATTTGGCAGATTCTTCCGTTAAATCCGCTTGGTTATGGAAATTCTCCCTATCAGCCGTTTTCCTCCTATGCAGGAGATGATATTTATATTTCATTAGAGAAATTATGTGAATATGGTTTGCTGACGGAAGAGGAGAAGTATGAGGTCCCTGCGTCAGATCGAATTTTGTATGAAGTGGTTCGGAAGAAAAAAGAACCCTGCTTTCGAATTGCGTATTCAAGGTTTCAGAAGGATGACGGATATACGAAATTTATTGAGAAAGAGCCATGGGTGCGCGACTATGCAGTGTTTTGTACATGCAAAAAGAAATATGGATATAGCTGCTGGACTGAATGGCCGGAGACTGCAGAAACGGAACTTGACGAAGACGAGATTTGCTTTGAGATGTTCCTGCAGTATATGTTTATAAAGCAGTGGAGGGAATTGAAGAGCTATGCCAACGCAAAAGGAATTCATATTATGGGGGATGTTCCGTTTTATGTTGGACTGGATTCTTTGGATGTGTGGAAAAACAAAGAAAACTTTCAATTAGATCCACAAGGCTATCCAATCGCTGTAGCAGGTGTGCCGCCGGATTATTTCAGCAGTACAGGACAGAGATGGGGAAATCCCATTTATGATTGGAAGAAAATGAAGGAGGAAGGCTATAATTTCTGGATTCAGCGCCTTCAGTATAGCAGCGATATATATGATTTGGTTCGTATTGATCATTTTCGAGCATTTGATACATATTGGAAAATACCAGCTTCATGTAAAACCGCAATCGAGGGTGAATGGATTGAGGGACCATCTTATGATTTTTTTGACTGTCTGTTAAAGGCAAGTCCTGATATTCGGATTATAGTAGAGGATTTAGGAGATTTACGTGAAGAAGTGTATGACCTGCGCGATCATTATGGATTTAAAGGAATGAAGATTTTGCAGTTTGCCTTTGATCCGAATGAAACGAATAACCGTTTCCCGGACAGGAAAAATATGGTGCTATATACAGGAACACATGACAATCTGCCTATACAGGGGTGGCTTGATCTGCAAAGCGCAGATACAAAGGCGACTATAGCGGAAACGTTGAAAACAAAAGGGATAGTATGTGAAGATTTGGCCTGGGGAATGGTAGAACTGGCAAATGCCAGCATTGCCGATATTGTGATTGTGTTGGTACAGGACATTCTGGGATTAGATGCGAAAGCAAGAATCAATACTCCTGGGACTGTGGGAAGTCCAAACTGGGAATGGAAACTGGAAAATTTTTTTGTATTTTATGAAAAACTGGAAGCTTTATCCAAAGTCTTGGAGAATACTGGAAGGAGGTCAGGTATATGAAAGAAATTTACCAGATCAGGAAGGTTCATCCGGAGGTATATCAGATTATGGAGGCCGGATTAGATGCTATGTATGTAATCTGTGAGGAAAAACAGGCAGTTTTGGTGGATACCGGAACAGGAATCAGCAATTTGAATGCATGTGTTCGTAACTTGACGGCAACGCCTTTTAAAGTATGTGTAACACACGGACATCGTGATCATTTTGGTGGTGCGGGACAGTTTCCGGAGGTTTATATGGCCCAGGAAGATTGGGAGGACGCCTGCTCTATTGATGCAGAAAGACGCAGAGATTATGTAAAGAAAATGATTGCCGCTGGTGCTGTGGATCCTGAACTTTTGGAACAGGCTGACATTCAGGAATGGGATCGGCGTCCAAGGCTTCACGTCATTAAAGAAGGAGATGTTATTTGTGCTGGCAATTGGAAATTAGAAGTTTTTGCAGTTCCTGGACACACAAACGGCTCTGTTGCCTTTTTCGAAAGGGAAAAGAATGTGCTTTTTTCCGGTGATTGTGCAAACCCTATTATGGTTCTTCGGAAAAAAGGAAGCGAAAACGATAAGGAGCTTGTGACGCGATGGCTTGAAAAACTTCGGTATGTTAATAGCCAGATTAATGATGAAACACTGATTTGTGCCGGTCATGGTATGCTCCAACGTGAAGTATGGAAGCAGCTGATAGAAGCTGCAGAAGGATATTTGTCTGGAAATCTTAAAGCAGAGAGAAGAAAGATACATTTCTTTGATGATAATTTTATTGTTTGGAAAGATATTCAGATTATGCTGGGATAAGGAGGAAATGTGCTAAAATGAAAAAATTGATTTATAATCCAAACCCTGAGCCGGTGCTTGAGCCACTATTTGAACGGCATAGCCTGGATGAAGTAGGGTGGTCGGATTTGTATGAGGTGACCTGTAATGGTGAAAAACAGCCAGTTTTTTATACAGATTCTTTTCATTATGCGCCGGTAGCAGTAGGCGTTGAAAATAACGGTATTGATGTTGAGATTGTGATTTCCAGACCATTTGAACAGGTGCAGATTCGTCCGAGCAGCTATGGAATTGAGGTTCACAGAGAAGGACAAAAACTACGCTTTCATTTGCCGAAAATTATGAAAGTCAGCGTGGAGTTGGACGGGAATTTGAAAAATCCTCTGTTTGTTTTGTGTTCTCCTAAAATAGAAAAGCCCAAGAATACAACGATCTGTTTTGAACGTGGTAAAGTCTATAACGTGGCAACTCTGGAACTGCATGACAATGATGTTGTTTATCTGGAAGAGGGCAGTGTGGTCTATGGGAGAATATATGCGTATCGTTGCAAGAACATTCAAATAATCGGGAATGGAATTTTGAATGGATCACCTTGGCATCTGCCGGACAGTAATGGAAAACTGTTCCTGGTAGATCTGCAGTGGTGTGAAAACGTTCGAATCGAAGGAATTACGGTAGTGGATAGTCCCATGTGGCAGATAGTACCTTCAGCTTGTGATCATGTGGTAATTCGTAATACAAATTCACTTTCCAGGGTAGTAACTGGTGATGGTATTGATATTAACGGATGTCAGGATGTTTTGATTGAAGACTGCTTTGTACGTGCAGCGGATGATTGTATTTGTATTAAATCCGGGCGTTTGCCGAATCCTACCACAATTCGGGATGTGAAGGATTTGATTGTACAAAGATGTGTTATATGGAATGCAGAGCCAGGAAATGCCATTGAGATTGGTTATGGGCTTATGTGTCAGGAAATAACAAATTTGATTTTCCGGGACTGCGATATTATTCATTGCCAGTATGAGGGTAATATGGGCGGAAGTGCCATGTCGATTCATCAGGCAGACAATGCCTATATTCACGATATTCACTACGAAAACATTCGAGTAGAGGATGTAGCTCAGAAATTATTTGATATTAAGGTGCTGGAGTGCAAGTATACATGGGTGCCGGTACGGGGCAGAATTGAAGATATTTATTTTAAGGATATTAAGGTACTAAATGGCCCATTCCCTGTTTCTATAATAAGAGGTTATGAAATGCGTCTGGAAGAAAGCCGTCCCGAGAGAATCTATTTTGATAATATAGAAATTTTGGGTCAAAAGTGTAATTCCGTTTTAGATATGCATATGGTTGTAGAATTAGCTCATAAAATTTATGTTAATGGATCTATGGAGTATCCAAGAAATTGTTTTTAAAGGAAAATATAGAGATGAAGATCATATTTGATTCAGAGAAATATTTTTTGCTGGAGTAAAGTGAAAGGAATGGTAAAACAATGAAAATTAACTTTTTAGAGCCATTGGGTATTTCAAATGATAGGTTACGTGAAATCGTGGACAATACCATAGGAACACAGCATGAAGTAACCTATTACTCTGACAGAAATGAAGATCCGGCGGTTTTGGTGGAAAGATGCCAAGGTGCGGATTGTGTGGTTTTGTCTAATATGAAGTTTGGAAGAGACATTATTGAAAAATGTCCCGAACTTAAGATGATCTGTGTCGCTTTTACCGGAGTAGATCTGGTTGATATCGAATATTGTAAAGAGAAGAACATACGAGTATGCAATTGTGCCGGTTATTCTACGGTGGCTGTAGCGGATCTGGTGTTTGGCTTTGTGATTGATTTAGCTAGAAATGTATTTCCTTGTAATGAAGTGGTTAGAAAAGGCGGAACAAAACAGGGACTGGTAGGATTTGAACTGGAAGGTAAGAAGTTTGGTGTGATTGGAGCAGGTGCAATTGGCCAAAGAGTATTGAAGATTGCCCAGGCATTCGGATGCGAGACATATGCTTATAATCGCTCTCCAAAAGAAATTCCGGGTGTGCAGTTTGTGACGATGGAAGATCTTTTGAAGACTTGTGATATTATATCTATCCATGTTCCTCAGACGAAAGAAACCATTGGGTTAATTGGAGAAGAACAGTTTGATATGATGAAAGATACCGCCCTGTTTATTAATACCGCCCGAGGTCCCATTGTAGATAGCGAAGCGTTGGCCAAAGCGCTGAACGAAGGCCAAATCGCCGGAGCAGCTGTGGACGTATTCGAGGTAGAGCCTCCGGTAGCTGCCGATCATGTATTGTTTGGAGCCAAAAATCTGATTGCAACGCCTCATGTTGCCTTTGCTTCACAGCAGGCTTTTGAAAAACGTGCTGTGATTGTAGCGGAGAACATTAAGAGTTGGATAGATGGAAACATGCAGAATGTAATTTGCTAAAAATAAATTGGCTTGTCAGAGTGGCTATTAGGAAATAGATAGTTTTAATCAGGGGAAGGGAGCGTCTTCTCAGACTATGCCGCGTATTGCCTCCAGGTATTTGTAGTGAAAAACGATGATGAATTTCAGAGATTTTTACTGACAGGAAAAACAAGAGTAAACTGGAGATTCTCTTGCATTGTTATGAGAAAGGCAGATATCAGCGAATTCGATACTTTCGTTGAAAACTGGAAGAATCAGGGCGGTGACCAAATTCTCAAAGAAATCAACGATGAATTAGGTAAGTAAATGAGAAAACGGCTGATGGTGTTCATTAGCCGTTGTTCCTTAATTGGAGGTATAAAATGCGGGAAAACAAAGTAATCTACGGACTGATAGGATATGGTGGAATGGGCAGATGGCATACAGAGATTCTGTCAAATGTACCGGAAATTGAAATTGGTGGTATCTACGATATCAAGGAAGAAAAGAGAATAGAAGCAAAAGAAAAAGGTTTTTCTGTGTATGGCTCGGAAGAGGAAATGTTATCAGACCCGGATATTGATGTCGTGCTGATTGCCACTCCAAATGACTGCCATAAGCCGATTGCAATCCGTGCTATGCATGCGGGGAAAAACGTGATATCAGAGAAACCGGTGACTCTGTCATCTTCTGATCTTGAGGAGATGGTAAATGTAGCCAAAGAAACAGGAAAGTTCCTAACAGTACACCAGAACAGGCGCTGGGATGATGATTTCCTGATCATACGTAAGCTTGTGGAGGAGCAGAAGCTGGGGCGTGTCTTCCGGATAGAAAGCCGTGTGCATGGTTCTAGGGGTATTCCGGGCGACTGGAGAAAAGAAAAAATACATGGTGGCGGAATGGTTCTTGACTGGGGTGTGCATTTGCTGGATCAGATTCTGTATCTTTACGGAGATAGAAAAATTGAAACTGTATATGCATCACTTACCCATATTACCAATCAGGAAGTGGATGATGGGTTCACTACAATCCTGACATTTGAAGGTGGAACGGAAGTCCTGGTTGAAGTAGGAACCAACAATTATATTTCCCTGCCAAGATGGTATGTGCTGGGTGAAGATGGTACTGCGGTTATCAGGGACTGGCAGTTAAATGGTGAGATTATACGGAAAACAGGCAAAACCGAAGAGAAAGTAGTGCCGGTAAAGACAGCAGCAGGTCTGACCAAAACCATGGCTCCGAGACGGGAAGATACAATCGTGAAAGAAGAACTGCCACATGTGTCCGGAGATATTGCGGATTTCCATAGAAATGTAGTAGCAGTTATAAGAGATGGGGCAGAGCCAGAGATTAAGCTCTTCCAGGTGATGCGTGTAATGAAGCTAATGGAAGCTATTTTCCAATCAGCAGAAACAGACCAGGTGATTGATTATAGACAGTATGAATCATAAGTATTTATGAAGGAACAGGAGAAAATAAGTATGAAACAGATAAAAATAGGAACATGTGTTCCTGGAGCTAAGGCAGAAGAATGGTTAAAGGGATTTATTGGAAAAGGATTTGAGACATTTTCTCTCAATTTCCATATGTCATTGGAAGGAACCGATCTTGACAAGCTGGCACTGAGCACAGAAAAACTGCTTGCAGGTACAGACTCCAAGATCACTACTGTCGGATACTACTGTAACCCGATCCAGTATGCAGACCACAGAAAGACACTGGAAAAGGTAATCTGTACCGCTGAAAAATTCGGAGCTACCCATGTAAGCACCTTTGCAGGAGCCTGGGAAGGAAAGCCGGTGGAATCCGCATATGAAGAGTTCGGAAAAGTGTTCCGGGAACTGGCAGACCTTGCAGAAGAAAAAGGTGTGAAGCTGGGGATCGAAAACTGTCTCATGCGTGGAACCTGGGAACATGCGACCTGCAATATCGGTTTCAACCCGAAAGCCTGGGAAGCGATGTTTGAGGAAGTTAAAAATGATAACTTCGGACTGGAATGGGAACCGACCCATCAGATGGTACAGCTGATCGATCCTGTGACAGAACTGAGAAAATGGTGTAAAAAGATCGTCCATGTACATGGAAAAGATGCAACCATAGACTGGGATGCAGTAAGACACGGCGGTATCTCCGGTGCAGTTCCGTTTGTATGGCATCGGATGCCTGGATTTGGTGACACAAACTGGAGAGATATCATTTCTATTTTAAGAAGTAACGGATATGAGGACGATATCTGCATTGAGGGATATCATGATCCTGTATATTCCGGAGAACTGGAGATGACCGGACAGCTTCACGCACTGAATTATCTGAAATGGTGCAGAGGTGGAGAATTTACACCAACTCCATGGGAAAAATAGCAGATACAGGAGGGGATTTCTATGAAACTTGGGTTTATTACAGCGATCCTTGACAGCTGGACTTATGAAGAAATGATGGATTTTGCGTCCGAACAGGGATTTGCATGTGTGGAAGTGGCATGCTGGCCACAGGAAAAAGCAGAAAGAAGATATGCAGGGGTAAGCCATATCGATGCGGAACGGGTCAACCAGGATGATGCATATGCCGAGCATATTGTGGAATATGCAAAAAAATCAGGAGTAGAGATCTCGGCACTGGCCTATTATCCCAACGTAATGGCTGCAGATAAAGAGAAAAGCAAAGCCGCTGTGGAGCATCTGAAACAGGTGATTCGTGCGAGCAGAAAATTAGGTGTCGGTATGGTCACTACATTTATCGGAAGAGACCAGACCAAAAACGTACAGGAAAACCTGGAACTGGTAAAAGAGGTCTGGCCGCCAATCATAAAACTGGCTGAGGAATGTGATGTAAAGATCGCCATCGAAAACTGCCCGATGCTTTTCGGCGAGGAACAGTGGCCGGGAGGACAGAACCTGATGACAACACCGCCGATCTGGAGAGAGGTATTTCGGATTCTGGACAGTGATTATCTTGGCATCAATTACGATCCTTCCCACTTTATCTGGCAGATGATTGATTATATTCGTCCGCTTTATGAATTCAAGGATAAGATATTCCATGTCCACTACAAGGATATCAAGATATACAGGGATAAATTAGAGTCCTGTGGCATCATGGCTTATCCACTGGAATATATGTCACCTAAGATTCCGGGACTTGGCGATGTGGACTGGGGAAAATATGTGTCAGCACTTACTGATATAGGATATGATGGCTGTACATGTATCGAAATAGAAGATAAAGCATTTGAGGATTCTAAGGAAAAGGTAGAGAAGTCTTTAATTCTCAGTAAAAGATATCTGGAGAAATATGTTATATAACACAGAAAAGTGCAAATAAGGAGGAAATATCATGAGAAAACTAAGAGCAGGAATCGTAGGTTGTGGAGGGATTGCTAACGGAAAACATCTCCCGGCTATGCAGAAAAGTGGTCTCTATGAGGTGGTGGCTTTTTGTGACATCATCATAGAGCGTGCGCAGGAGACAAAAGAAAAATTTGGCACAGAAGATGCAAAAGTATTTGAAGATTACCGTGAACTTCTAAAAGAAGATCTGGATGTTGTATATGTAACTACCCCAAACCGTTCCCATGCAGAAATCTCTATAGCAGCAATGGAGGCAGGAAGAGATGTTATGTGTGAGAAGCCAATGGCAAAAAATTATGCAGAAGCACAGAAGATGGTTGAAACTGCTGAAAGAACACATAGAGTTCTCAACATAGCATATCAGAACCGTTATCGTGCAGACTCCCTGTATCTGAAAGAAATGTGCAAGGCTGATGAACTGGGAGAGATCTACTTTGCAAAAGCACATGCACTCAGAAGAAGAGCGGTTCCGACCTGGGGTGTATTCTTAAATGAAGAAGAACAGGGAGGCGGTCCACTGATTGATATCGGAACCCATGCACTGGATCTGACTTTATGGATGATGGACAATTATGAAGTAGAGTCTGTGACAGGAGCAACCTTCCACAAACTGGCTGACCAGACTAATCAGGGAAATGCATTTGGTAACTGGGATCCGGAAAAGTTCTGTGTAGAAGATTCTGCTTTTGGATTTATCCGTATGAAAAATGGGGCAGTGATCGAACTGGAATCATCCTGGGCACTGAACACACTGGAGGTTGACGAGGCAAAAACAAGCCTGTGTGGTACAAAAGCCGGAGCTGATATGAAAGATGGACTTAGAATCAATTACATCCACCACAATACACAGGTAGTAGAGAAACCGGAATTATCAAGCGGTGGAGTAGCATTTTTCTCAGGAAAAGAAAAGAAAGCAGCAGACTATGAGCAGGAATTGTTTTACCACATCGTTGTTGATGGGGCAGAACAGGTTGTGAAGCCTGCACAGGCTGCAGTTGTCACACGTATTCTGGAAGCAATCTACCAGTCCGCAGAAAGTGGCAAGACAATCTACTTTGCATAAGGAATATTTATGGAAATACATAAATTACAACAATTGCTGTCAGAAATGTCATTACGGGAAAAAATAGGACAGATGGTGCAGCTCACTGGCGTATACTTTGATAAAGAGGCGGTACTCACAGGTGTTGTTGGCGAATAGCTGCCACCAGAATGGGTCATTCAATATGCCGGTTCAGTGCTTGGAGTGATCGGTAAAGATAAAATTTATGATATCCAGAGCAGATATATGGAACAGCATCCCCATCATATTCCTCTTCTCTATATGGCAAATGTTATCCATGGATGTCGGACAATTTATCCGATTCCGTTGGAGCAGGCGTGTTCATTTCATCCGGAACTGGTGTCTGAGGCGGCTTCTATAGCTGCCTCGGAGGCATCTTCAGAAGGACTAAGGGCAACATTTTCTCTTATGATTGATGTTTCAAGAGATCCCAGATGGGGAAGGATGATGGAATCCTTTGGAGAAGACCCATATGTAAACGGAATCATTGGAAAGCACTATGTCAGAAGTGAAAGAAGCAGAGCCAGAAAAAATCGTAGAGGTAGTGGCTGATAAAGGCTATGAGGATACAGAAGGTATGGTGGGCTGCCTGGAGAATGGTATTATTCCCCATGTCATAACAGATGACGGAAAAGATGGTTACGAAATCGAAATACCTTATGAAAAGTCGGAAGCTGATCTTACCAGCACAGATCCAGAGGAATTAAAGAAAGCACTGCATGCAGGACAGATACCGGAAGCTCCCCAAAAGCAAAGCAGTTTAAAGAGATTGGGCAATCCGGATCTTCTGGTATTATTTACTGGTACAGTTTCTCATAAACTGATGCTGTCCTTGCTTGCAGTGCCCTTGGAAAGCAGCTGTCGGAACTTTAAAATTAGAGATGCGTTCCATTTGATTAAAAAACTTCTGTTACCACAGATGGTGAAATTGCCGAAACATGCATCTACCGTCTTGACCAGGATAAAATAGACAAGGAATCCAGATATGATGGTTTCTATGCAGTGATAACCAATTTGGATTGTAATGTAAAGGAAATCATCCGAATGAATCAACAACGTTGGGAAATCGAAGAAAACTTTCGAATCATGAAAACGGAATTTGAAGCACGGCCTGTTTATGTTCAGCGTGATGATCGGATCAAAGCTCACTTTTTGACATGCTATCTCAGTCTTCTTCTTTATCGATTAGTTAGAGAAGAAACTAGACGGGGGATATACCTGTGAATCCTTGCTTGCAGCTCTCCGTTCCATGCAAGTGACGTTATTGCCAGGAAACCTTGGCTATACACCCTCTTATAAAAGAACTGATCTGACAGATGTATTACATACCCATTTTGGCTTTCATACCGATATCGAATTCATTTCCAAATCTAAGATGCGGAATATCATAAAAAGCACCAAAGAAATTAAACCAACTGCCACATGATAAAATATAGCACATATCGCTACGAAATTGAAAAGTCGCTCCAGCCTGATAAATAAAGGCTTTAGAGTGACTTTTTGGATTCACAAGTGTCAAACTTGGGTGTAGATAAGTTTATTTTTGCAGTAGATACATGGTTTGAAAAACTCTTGGGAGCATAGGGAAGATTATGTGATACAATAAAATAAATAGCTATAAAATCTGAACTAAATGGAGATGCGGAACTATGACAAGACGCCAGGAAAATGAATTTTTAAAACGAATGGAAGCTGCAAAGTCAAATAATATAATTGTTCCAGAGAAAATGACTCTTAGTAGTGAAATAAGAGGTGTGTACGGATTCTTTGCAATAAAAGGGGATGAAGAAGTCCTATTTTATATTGGAAAATCCAATAATATTTTTAATCGGATGTTCAGCGGTGGACATATCTATCATTATTTAAGAGGGGTAAGAAAAACTGATGTTCAAAAACGAATGGCGTACTATCTGGAAAACGGATATAAGATTGAAGTACGAATATTAAAAGAAGTTGAATATGTAGGGGACAGTTTTATACAGGATGCAAATAGACTTGCTTTGGCAGAGTTGGAGGAAATAGTCAATCAGCAAAGCAAAGGATTCTGTATAACAGATGACATGCTTTCCGAAGCTGTAAAAAAGAAAAGTGAAGAGAAAGCTTGGAATGATTTGTTCCGAGAGAAAAAATATAAACAAGCATAGAAATTGTTTGACAGAAAATTTTCAGTTAATTAAGATAAGTATAGGAACTGTGGCGAGGGGAGATCCAGCGGGGACTCCTCTTATTTTTTGAATTATTTCCAGTCGTACTGTATCTGCGGGAGGGATTATATGTATAATTTGAACTGGTCAAGAGATGAACTTCAAAATAGACAGAAACTGGGAACATTTGGGGAATACTATGCAAAGATGACATTGGCTTCTTATGGAATGAGCATATATACATCAGAAGTAGATGATCATGGCATTGACTTTGTGGCGGAGACAAAGAGTGGATTTTTAAAGTTCCAGGTGAAAACGATAAGAAATTCGACAGGATATGTCTTTATGAGAAAAGAAGTATTTGATGTTTCGGATAAAACGCTATATTTATTGCTTATCCGGCTTACAGATGGAGAACATCCTGAAATGTATGTTATTCCGGCATATGCGTGGAATGATAAATCAAAAACGGCATTGGTCTATCATGGCTATGAAGGTAAAAAGTCTGATTCAGAGTATGGTGTCAATGTATCAAAGAAAAACTTACCGCAACTGGATTGCTATAAAATTGAGAACTGCATAGAGAAATTGGTAAAATAATAAAAAGGGCATTCGCATTATGAAAACACAAGGCTGGTATAAAGTAATTAAAGATGAAGAGTATTTCAAGGAATTCCTAGGTATATTTTCAGAATTTCATGATTATAGAATTACTCATATAGAATACGATTTTGAAAAGAATCATTTGATGCTCTATCTTCGATATGATACGGATGAAGAAGGGGCAGTGCTGAAATTTGTCAATGTGAAGGATATGCATATTTGTCCTTGTGATGACTATGAAGTTTCCTGGTTATTTGGATCGGGGTTAAAAATGTCACCATCGTATTCACTCTGTTGGTATAACGTTGATGATGAGGACAATATTGATGAGATAAAGAAAGATAAAAACTTAACCTGGATAGAATCAGAACAGATAATTTTTGCATGGCTGGATAAAGACAATCAGGTTACTCCGTTAACGGATGAGCAATTAAATCCGGTATGGAAAATACTAAATTACGAAACAGGGAAATATGAATCTGTTCAGAAACACTTCCGAGTATTTGAAGTGTAGAAGTTTTGTGATACAAAGTGTAAACGTAAGAAAAAATAATACATTTGCGGTCAATTTGTTATCGACAGTTGACCGCAAGCACGGTATAATAGACATAGATCTAATAAGAAAACCAAATAATCATTACTGTAAAATGTCAGGTAATGGTAGTCATCATTTATAATTGGAAGGAACAGGTTGGCTTTACCCTAATGGTGGAAAATCCACCATTTTTCCACCCAAACTGTAATTCCTCAGATGAAAACAGGTTTTCTTATCTTTTCTGAAATTGACAGAAAAAGCAGTAAAATCAAGGCTTTGAATGACTTTGATTGACATAGAATGCAAGCTGTTTTCTGTACCAGGATGAACTCCTAAGCGGAAGGCCAGCGGTTCGAATCCGCTCAGGAACACCAGACACATCGCCGAAAGCCTTGATTTTACTGGGTTTTCGGCTTTTTTGTTTTTGGTGAACCTTTTAAAATCTGCTAATAAAATTGTGTCCTTGCTAATAAAACCGGGTCTGCTAATACGAGGTGAATGGTTTGGGGCTGTTTTTACATGAAATTCTGTTTGCTAATAAAATGGTCTTTTTTTGATCCCATGGTAAATATTTTTGGGCTGATTTGCTAATACGATTTTTCAGCCCCCAAAATTTTCTGCTAATAAAATTATTCTTTATTAGCAGACTGGACAGACTGGATGACTTGTATTAGCAAATCAGGGTTGGTCTGAAACAGGGTTTGCAACGCCTGTTCTATTGCGCCGGGTTGGGCGATGCCGGTTCCGCCATCGTTTCCGATTGCTTCTTCCAGGCCATTGCCAAGGAAGTCGTCCATCTTGTGAGCAAGCTTTTCACGGTTGTCCTGGAAGGAATGTTTGCCGTAACGTCTGGTAAGCATCTCTAAGTTTGCCCAGCCTCCGGCCTGCATGACTGAATTAAAGTCTCCCTGGGATACAAACAGCTTTGCAGTGGCGCTTGTGTGACGAAGGCTGTGAAATACAATTTCTTCCGCTTTAATTTCCGGATCATTCATTTCTACCAGAATCTCTTTAAAGCGCTTGTTTAAATGCTCAGTCATCATTGGGCGGCCGTTTGCCTGACAGATTACCAGATTGTAGTCTATATATCCATCGGAGCCTAATTCTGCCTTTAATTTTTCCTGCATTTGTCTTAGTATCTGTAACGAATTGAGAACCATCTGCGGGACATCTACATCTCGCGCAGAATTATCAGTTTTAGGCTGCTTTAGGACAATACAGGTTTTCGCTCCGGGAATTAGATTGGGAAACTTAAACAGTATCCTTACTTTGGGCAGTTTCAAGTTTTTCTTACTGATCCGGTCAATGGCTCTGTCAATGTGAAATATCATTTTCTCATAATGGACACGGTCCCATTGCAGCCCGCCGATTTCGCCGCCGCGGATCGTGCAGCCTATGGCAATTAATACGGCGCAGTGAATCAGGTAGTAATCGTAATTGTCAGGGCGGCAGGTATATTTTAAAACCTTTAGGATTTGGTTAGGCTCCAGGACTACCCGCTCCTGTTCTTTATGCTCTGGAAGAGTTGCATTAAGGAACGGATTTTTCTTTCTGTAATCCCAGCGCACGGCCAGATTAAAGGCACAGCGCAGGATTTTGTGAATGTCATGGATTGTGGACGCTGTAATGTGTTCTCTTGTGGGTTTCCCCATATTTGTGGCAGGCTCCGCTTCCTTTTCTAAAAAGTCGTAATAATCATCAATCATTTTGGTTGTGAGAGAAAGAAGCTTTTTATCACCTATATGAGGATGGACATAATTCTCCAACAGCCCTACATTGCCATCATAGGTTGAGGCAGCCCATTTTTTATATCCATACTTCTCTATGAACTCATATAGAAATTCACTGATGGTCATTTCTTTAAGACGGTTCTTTGATTCGTCACCTGCAGTCTGCTGTGCCTGTTCATGCTCAATTTTTGCCTTCATGGCTTTTGCAGCGGAATATGTCAGTCCGGATTCCCATTTCTGCTGACGTTTTTTTCCTTCCCCTTCGTAGTATACTACGGAATATGTTTTACCTCGCTTTACGATAGATGCCATACTGATTCTCCTTCTTATTTGTGTGTGTCAAGCCATTCATCAAAGGAGGGTTTTGAGACTCTGACATATTTGCCAACCTTGACCGTTTTAAAAAGCGGCTGTTTACAAAGGTTGTATGCCATGCTGCGGCTGATCTGCAGGATGTCTGCAATTTCTTGAACTGAGTAGGTTCGCTTTTCTGAAACGGCTTGTTTGTCGTGGTTAAATTCTCCAACTGCCATGTTTACTCCTTTCTTTTGCAGTTGAAGGGGGAATCAGCACAATCCCTGTCTGTTGCTCTCCATATATCTTATACGAGGTGAACCTACGACTTTTCAACTGCAATTAGCAGATTATTTTTGATAGTAATATTTTTGAATGTACACTCCAGGTCATTTCCTGCGCCAAAGTTATGCCGCGTATTGGCAGGCTGTGCTATGCACGGATTAAGAAACGGGCACGCTCAAAGGGTCATCGCATACTGTCCGAAACGCCTGTATAACTCCTGGAATGGGGTATGGGATTGTCAAGGTGCAAAAGGAATATAACAATATCTGGTATCGCGGTTTTAAGCTATACACTATATAAATAGGGGGCGGTTAAGATATTTCTGCAAAAGAGAAAATATTTATCCTGATATTATGAAAAACCATATATTGCTTCATTTCTTCCCGGTTATCTGGTATAATTGCTTCAACCAGAACTGGGGGAGGTGCTATTACATAAATGAGCGGTGCTATATTGATCCAGTCACTGAAGCAGCTGTGGGGAATGATTGTGCTGGAATATAAATATCACGGCAATCTTCCCAATATTGAAAACTATCATACGCAGGTAAAATACTCTCTTCCATTTGATGGTGAATGGGTGGTTGCAAATGGGGGAGTAACTGAAAAAACCTCACATTCCTGGGAGATACCAACGCAGAGGTATGCTTATGATTTTATAATATTGGATAACACTGGAAGCAGCTTTAAGGGGGATGAGACAGAGGCAGGCTCGTTTTATTGCTATGGCAGGGATATCCTGGCTCCTGCAGATGGCAGTGTTGCGGAAATTTGTACCGGGAACCTGGACAGCGGAATCACGAAAAACAGGGCTGTTTCATGTAAAGCCCGGGATATTAGAGGGAATTATATTCTGATTTGTCATTCTGATCAGGAATACACATTGTCAGCACACTTAAAACCGGACAGCATACAGGTTTCTGTGGGGCAATCCGTAAAAAGGGGAGAAAAAATTGCGGAATGTGGAAATTCCGGGAACACCTCGGAGCCGCATCTCCATTTTCAGGTGCAGCTTGGGAAAAGCTTTTATTCCTCTCCCGGGCTGCCGATAGAATTTGAGAATTTGATTGTGAAGGATACTCTGAATTATGAGAAATTCGATGACAGATACTTGAAGGAAACGGTAGAAAATCATTATCCGCCGTATATCGGAGTTGGGCAGACAGTTAGCAACTTTAATGACAGACCTGGATAAATAAGCCGGGGTTTACAGAGGAGAATTGACGATGAAAAAAACAGATTCAGATGACAGGTTTGGATTAGGATTAGCTTTAGGAGTGATAGCCGGCCTTGCGATTAATAATTTAGCACTTGGAGTAGCTTTGGGATTGATATCTGGTTCCTTAACTAAGCTTAAAAATAAAGATAAGAAATAGTTTAAAGCTCAGGATTAAGGGCTTCGGAGATTAATAATCCGAAGCCCCTTATCTTAAACTCTAAACTGTCTGATACACCTTAACAACGTAATACTAAGCTCCTGGAACAAATCTTCATCAAAGCTGCCGTCAATAATTGAATTCTTAATAAGCAGCGGTCGGTACATCTTCATAATCTCAGCAATAGCCGGCTCATTTCCGGTCTTTGCCTGCTTCAGCAGTTCCATGAAATCCATCTCTATCTTCTCCTATCTTCTTTTTGATTTTTTGAAGCGCACGGTAATAAACTGCGGCTGCTCCTTTATAGGTTATTCCTAACTCTGTGGCAAGCTCCTCAAAGCCCTTGTCCTCCAGGACATGAGAAAGAAAAACGTGCCATTCCCGCTCCGTGATCTGTTTCAGTGCTGACACAAGCGCATCATTTTCCAGCTGCAAAAGCAGCGGCAGGTTACTATGTAATTGTTTGTCAAATTCTAAATACCAGGCTTCGTCCTCCAGGTAACTTTCCATACAGATTCTTCGGCTCCTCTGGTTCATGTAATCCTTCCGGCGTCTGTTTACAGCGGTTACCAGATAAGATGTAAAACGGTTCTGCAGTTTCTCTGCTTCGCTCTGTCCATTATTTCTCTGCCACATGGCCTTTCCTCCATTTTCAAGAATTTTTGTAAAATTTTTGAAAATGGTGGTCCGCGGCAACGGGCGGAAACCTTAAAACAGAGAAAGCAACCGTGATTACGCCAATAAACGTAAACGGCTGCTTTTCTGACTGATACATTGAGAAGTTCAATAGTAAGCCCATCACTTCTTAAAAGTGGTGGTATCCATAAAAAGACAGATACTTTTTCTTGAAGTAATTTAAAAAGTCCTATTGGGTCATGTATCCTGAAAGCTGTGTGTCGTGGAGCTGTATGGCTTTTGAACAGCTCAATGTTGTGGATAGTTTTTTTATCCATAACATTGCTCCTGGCCCGCAGCTATGCGGACGGCACACAGGCGGCGTCTCATCCTCTCTCATGTCCGGGATTTGGCAACACGAGCTGCCACCCTGCCGATATATGTGATTGTGGTGTTACAATATTGGAAATCCCTCAAAATATAACAGGGAGATCCCATCATTTTATAAATGACAAGTCCCCCTATTGACATATCAGTATTCTATTGTGGTACTATTGCTGTGTTTTCTCCTCCTATGCTTTAATTCAGCTGCCATAAGTTAATTTTATAAAAAAAGTATTAGATAAACGTAAGTTAATTGTGAGTAAAGTATAAGACCGTTCGACAAATTTTGTGTTCCGGTTCATTTCAGCCATGAAAACGTATAAGTATAAAGATAGCGTGAATTTTTTATAAATAAACAAATTTTGGCTTGCGGTTCTGCCTGTTGTCCCGTATAATAGGCCCAATATCTGCCATGCAGAAAGGAGGAATACCATACCATGGACAACGCCGCAGGCGACGCTGCCCCGTGTACATACGTTCAAAATTTGATTGGCTATGACATACGCACGTCTTGCGCTTTTTTGCGGCTGAGATGTGCTTTTTTCGTGGAAAAAGCGTATATGTCGGAATTTCAATGGTAAAATTATGAACCGTGTATTTCAATATTTAAAAGGACAGCCCCCGGGCCGATTAATTACGTTAGGCTTTGCAACAGTGATCCTGCTTGGGACCTTCCTGCTTCTGTTACCGATATCCGTGAACCCTGGCATGAAGGTAGGGGTAATCGACGCGCTTTTTACAGCCACAAGCGCGGTATGCGTCACGGGTCTTATTGCAATAGATACCGCCGACCATTTTACCGCGTTCGGACGGGCTGTGGTTGCCCTTCTGATTCAGATTGGGGGACTGGGTGTTACCTCTGTGGGCGTGGGCTTTATTCTGGCAGCCGGGAAACGGGTAGGCTTTAAGGGGCGGCTGCTGGTAAGGGAAGCTTTGAATGTAGACAGCTCTAAGGGCGTTGTAAGGCTGATTAAGGCAATTTTGCTTACTACCCTGTTCTTTGAAGCTGTGGGAGCGATTCTCAGCTTCATAGTGTTTGTTCAGGATTATCCGCCTTTAAAAGCTATGGAAATCAGTATTTTCCATTCGATTGCTGCTTTTAACAACTCAGGATTTGATATTTTGGGAGGGTTGCAAAATCTGATTCCCTATCAGTCGGACGTATTACTGAATTTTGTTACCTGCGGCCTGATTATATTTGGCGGGCTTGGCTTCCTGGTTATTCTTGATGTTTTGAAGATGAGGTCCTTTAAAAAGCTGTGCCTTCATTCAAAGGTTGTTATTACGACAAGCGGGATTCTGCTGATTACAGGAACCCTGCTTTTGAAGGTAACCGAGGATATATCCTGGCTGGGGGCATTTTTCCAGAGTGTATCGGCGCGTACAGCGGGATTCTCCACCTATCCCATCGGGGAATTCTCCAACGCAGGATTATTTATATTGGCTATGTTAATGTTTATCGGCGCTTCTCCGGGATCGACAGGCGGCGGTATCAAGACCAGTACCTTTTTCGCCCTGCTTGTCTCTGTGAGAAGCCTTATGACAAAAAAGCACTATGGGGCGTTTCACCGGAGTATACCGGCAGAAGGGATTTCCAAGGCTTATATGATTGCATTTCTGTCCCTGCTGGTGGTGTGCGGCGGAACATTACTGCTCTGCATATTGGAACCGGGATATAGCTTTATCCAACTGATGTTTGAGGTGACATCGGCCTTTGGCACCGTGGGACTCTCTACCGGGATCACACCGGAGCTGGGGAACTTCAGTAAGCTTTTGATTATCCTGATTATGTTTATCGGCAGGCTGGGAGCCTTTACCCTTGCTTCCATGTGGGTATGCCGGCCGGCGCCTCATGCCCGGTATATAGAGGAATCCATTATTATAGGTTAAGGAGATACGAATGAAGAATATGAAGCATACCACGTTCGGTGTGATTGGACTTGGCCGTTTTGGGACGGCATTGGCGAAGAGCCTGGCGGAAGCGGGCAAGGAGGTAATCGTTGTTGACTGTAACGAGAGCAAGGTCAGGGAGCTGCGGCATTATACGGAGCACGCATTTGTGGCAGAGGATCTGTCAAAGGAGACGCTGGAGGATATGGGAATACAGAATTGTGACACGGTGATTATCTGTATCGGGGAAAAAATCGACACCAGTATTCTAACTACTTTAAATGTAGTGAGCCTGGGTATCCCCCAGGTGATTGCCAAGGCTATCAGCCGGGATCAGGGGGCTGTGCTTGAAAAAATAGGAGCAGAAGTCGTCTACCCGGAACGGGATATGGCTTTAAGGCTTGGAAAACGGCTGGTGTCCAACAATTTTCTGGATTATATCTCGCTGGACAACGATGTGGAGATCCAGCAGCTTCCCGTTTCGTCCAAGATGGTTGGAATTACCGTGCAGGAGTTTAATATCCGGCAGAGATATGGATTGAATATTATTGCGATTGAGCGGGAGCATACGACGGATATCGAGGTGTCGCCACAGTACCGCTTTGCAGAGGACGATATCATTGTGGTGATTGGAAGGGTTGAAAATATTAAACGGTTTGAAATGGACTTAGGCGATTAGAAGTGGCGAAGCGACAGGTAAGCAGGAACATGAAGCTAAGCAGACAAAAAGACTGCCAGCGGCCTCCCAGGGGGAGGAGAGCAAGCCGCTGACAGTCTTTTATTTATTCTAAACCATGCGTAAAACGCAGAGCCAGAATCTAATCAAAATTCACATCTCCAACAGGAAGCGCCATATTTTTCCCTTTTTTCATAATACAGCTATAGGTAAACATTCCCAGGCACCCGGCAGCAAACAAAATTCCTATCGGGTAGGCAACAGAGGTGGACAGGCGCATTCCTTCCTCTGCCATCAGAATATAGGTGCAGGATACGGCTGACATGAAGGTTGCCGGCAGCGCAGTCACAAGATAAGCCCTTCCCCGTTTTAATAAATAGACGCTGGCCGCCCAGAGGGCAATCATAGCAAGGGTCTGGTTACTCCAGGAGAAATACCTCCAGATGATCTGCACATCAATCTGTGTAAGGAAAGCTCCTACGCCTAACAGCGGCACGGTTAAAATCAGACGGTTCCTAATGGGCTTCTGATCGAAATTAAACCAGTCAGCCAGGGTAAGACGGGCGCTTCGGTAAGCAGTATCCGCGGAAGAGATTGGGCAGGCGATAACGCCAATCATTGCGATTACTGCCCCTATGGGTCCCAGCAGGGTAAAGCAGATTTCATATACCACGGACGCCTGCCCCTGTCCCAGGGCGGTCAGCAGCCCGCCGGTGCCATTATAGAATGCAGCTCCCGCAGCCGCCCAGATCAGGGCGATAATGCCTTCCGCGACCATGGCGCCATAGAACACGTTTCGTCCGCTCTTTTCACTTCTCATGCACCGGGCCATTAATGGGGACTGGGTGGCATGGAAGCCTGAAATAGCGCCGCAGGCAACGGAGATGAACATAACCGGCCAGATGGGCGTTCCATTGGGATGAAGGTTCTGCAGGGTGATTTCAGGAATCGTGTAGTTGCCGCTGAATAAAATCATCCCGCCAACGCCAAGAGCCATTACAATCAGGCAGATTCCGAAGATCGGGTAAATCTTTCCAATCAGCTTATCAATCGGTACAAAGGTTGCAAAGAAGTAATAGACAAGAACTACAATTAACCAGAAATTCATGTCCAGCACTTCCGGGGTCAGCATTGCCAGTAGGTTAGCCGGGCCGGTGGAGAAGCTGACGCCTACCAAGACCAGGAGAACAACGGAGAATACGCGCATGACCTGTTTCATGCCATTTCCCAGGTACATGCCGGTAAGCTCAGACACGCTGGCTCCCTTGTGGCGCATGGACATCATGCCGATCATGTAGTCGTGAACGCCGCCGCCCAGAATGGTTCCCAGGGTAATCCATAAGAATACAGATGGTCCCCAGGCCGCGCCTGCCAGTGCCCCGAAGATGGGTCCCAGCCCGGCTATGTTTAAAAGCTGAATCAGGAAAATGCGGGCGGTTCCCATGGGTACATAGTCCGCGCCATCTTCCATGGCGATTGCCGGTGTGCGGCGGTCATCCGGTCCAAACACTTTCTCGGCAAATTTACCATAAACAAAGAATCCGCCGATTAACAGGAACAGACAGATAAAGAAACTAATCATACGTTACGCCTCCTTTTTTTAAATTTATTTTATGGTCTTATTATACAGAAAACATAAAAAATGAAAATATTTTTTGTGGGAAATGTGAAGTTCGGAGCGTAAACAGCAGACTTCGGCGCATACAGCGCAGATGAAAAGGCGGGATTCGATGTTTGGGTGAAACGATCACTCGCACGCTCTGCGCACGAGTCACCGTCACCAATAAAAAGGACCGCCGCCAAAAGAGGGCAATCCTTATATCCTCATTCTCTGACGGAAGGTTTTTGTCTTTTCCCTTCCAATGGGAAAAATTTCAGAGCCACAACCGTCCAGCTTCAGGGCCAGTCCGTTGTTGGCCCAGGGGAATACTTCGGAGACAAATGCAAGGTTGACGAGATAGCTCTTATGGATACGGAAAAAGCCCAGGTGGGTAAGCCTTTTTTCGTAATCGCCAATCAGTACATTTTCCGCATAGCTGCTGGTCCGGGTGTGAATCCTACAGCCGCGGCCGCTGGTCTCAATGTAGATAATGTCTCTGGTATCTGTAAATATTACCTTGCGGTTAAAGCGGATGGCGATTTTACTCTCCATCGGGTCGGAAACGGACGGGGTTGTGTTGGAAACAGCCATACATTTTTTCAGGACAGCCCGCAGGCGGTCCGGTTCAATGGGCTTTAGTATGTAATCGGCCGCATTCAGCTCAAATGCCTTCACGGCATAATCGGAATAGGCGGTGGCGAAAACAACCGGCACCTCCGGGAGAATTTTCTGCATGGCGGCGGCCAATGTGGTTCCCTCCATGTCGTTTAAGTTGATGTCCAGAAACGCCAGACCGATATCCGGGGTTGAGAGAAAAAGCTCCAAAGCCGCAGCCCCGCTTGCTGCTTCCAGAATTTCGGCTTCAGGAAGGATATCTGTTATCAGAAACGAGAGTTCGCTCCTGGCGGGACGTTCATCATCGACTATTGCTATCTTCATACACAGCGCCTCCTCTTGCATTATTCGAATACGTCTATTCCGCAGGTACCCAATCTCCGGCTCTGTGAGTGGGAGCGGAAATGGGAATCAAAAATGAGATTCTGGTTTCTCCGTCCGTATGCTGTATGGTAAGACCGCCTGACGGTCCGTATATTTTTTTCAGCCGGGTGTGGACGTTATAAAGACCATAGGATTTTCCGGGTTCCTGATCGGATAAAATGGCCTCTGCAATGTATTCAGGCATTCCAGGACCGTGATCGGCTACTTCAATCTCTATTCCTGCCGGCGTCTGGCGGACGCGTATTGCGACGGTTCTAAGCCCTGTCCTATCGGCGCCGTAGCGCACGGCATTTTCGACTAATGGCTGTAAGATGAAGCATGGGATGGAACAGTTTACCTGTTCCGGTACATCTGTCTCTATCGACAGATTTTCCTCAAAGCGTGCTTTTTCCATCTCTAAATAGCGGAGGACCTGGAACAGCTCCGTATGTAAGTCCGTCATTTCGTGATGTGGCTCAAGGGTCTGCCGGTAATACACGGAAAGTGTCCGCGACAGCTCTCTGGCCCGCTCCGGATTTTCCCTGCACATGCAGGAGATTGTGTTTAGCGCGTTGTGCAGAAAGTGAGGGTTGACCTGGGAGCGTAGGGCCTTAATTTCCGCTTTGCGACGCAAGCTTTTCTCATAGTTTAAATCCGCCAGCTCCAACTGGGTGGAAAACAGAGCGGAGAGATTTTCCGCAAAGACGATACGGGACTGGGACCTGTGCCAGCGCTTTTTATAAAACAGACAGAGACAGCCAGATACCTGGCTCCGGCTTGTGAGGGGAACCGCTATCAAAACATAGTTCTTAATTACAGGGGCGAGCGGATCGGAAGCACTGACATCCGACACGCAGATGGTTTTCTGTCCTTCCATGGAGTTCTTTACCTGGACATTCAGCAGGCTTTCAACGGCAGTAAAGTCCCGGTTTCCCGAAGCGCAGGAAAACGCCAGGATATGTTCCCGGTTGGTAATCATGATGGCCGAACAGGAGGTAGACTGAAGGATGATATCGGCGGCCGCCTTGATATCTTCCGGACTATCCAGCCCTTTGCGGAGGTGCGGCAGACACTGGCTTGCCACATGCAGCGCCAGGCTGATTCCGCTGGTCCTTTCATTATCCTTTTCCATGGACAGCGCTCGGAAGGTGCCGATGAACACCACCATGCCGCAGGAATTTAATATAATCATTGGCAGCGCAATTTCCTTCACCACTTCGAGGGCGGCGGAAAATGGGCGAGCAATCAGAAGAATCAGGAGCATCTGACAGACTTCCGTGATCGCTGTAAGCAGAAACAACATTCCGTTGTCCCATTTTCCCCGGTGAAAATACTTGGAGCAGACAACGCCGATCATGCCTTCTGCCATTGTTGACACTGCACAGGCGGCAGCGGTCAACTGTCCGGCCTCATAAAAGTACCGGTGGATACCGCCAATCAGCGCGGCCCCGATTCCGATTACAGGCCCGCCCAGCAGACCGGCGGACAGCACGCCGATTACCCGGGTATTGACGATTGCGCCCCCTGTCTCTATGCCTGTGTAAGTGGCAAGTATGCTGACAAAGCCAAACAGGACGGCGGCCAAAAGCTGGTTAGGAACCGATAATTTTTCGCATGTTAACATATTCCTGACAGTGGGGATTCTGGTCAGAATAAAGGCCAGGAAAATTAGAAATCCGATATTGAATAGCAGGGAGAGGAAAAGGTTGTCCGGCATGGATAAGTCGCTCCTTTCCGATACTGTTAATAAAAGGGTGTTATAATGATTTTAACATGAAAGTCCTGGCATAACAAATATTTTTTTGAGATCGCCCAAGGCCGCCAGTCTCCGCGCTTTGGCCGTCTCATACAGCGATGACAGGTGGCGGAACGCAACCGCGCAAAAAATAGCCGCATAATAAGAAAATACCCCGTGTCAAATAAACACAGGGCTATAAGATACTTCTAAATAGTTCTAAGAACAGATCCCGCTGCTTCTCGGACATAGACGACCAGCAATCTAACACTTCTCTTTGCTCTGGTGAGAGGCATACTACATCGCAAGGAACACTTGATTTCTGTCTATTCCGCATGGGACAGCCGGTTGTATGGCGTATTAAGACATTCGTTTTATCTGGGATACCGCTATGCAATATCGGTAATTGATAATGTAAAGCCACTTAGTGTATCTTTGGATATGACTGGGAAAATATTACTGACAGAATATGAACTGGGCTTTATCCGCACCCTGTCGGAGCAGGAGCAAAGGACAACCTGATGGACCAGCGTTTAACATAAAATACAAGATATAGAAAAATGATATTGATTAATTCTATATCTTGTGTTAAACTATTCCTGTAATTGATTTTTGTGCGAAACCCTTGGGTGAGGCGGTTATTCTGGCATGTATGCAAAATAGTCGCATTGCACACGCTGTCAAGTTTGTATTTTCGTACCAGTAGTATCCTTGCGCCCTTTCGGCCAATGATTTTACTGGTTTTTTTATTTTTCGGGTTTTCCCTTATTTGCGAGAATGGCTTTGGTTCATAGAGCACTATGGACATCAGGTGCTTAGTCCCTCAGCCATCCTCGCTTTTTTTGTTGCCCAAATGCCAGTATATGGCTTTGAGGATAAATTCTATAGCTGAAAGGTGGTACAGACATGAATGTCAAACAGAGAACGAGCTTTAAAACGAATTCAAAAAGGAGGGTGGTTTCACAGAGATGGAATACCGGAAACAAAAAGGTGGAATTGCGGAAATGGAATCGTTGTGCAATCGTAAAATCGGTTTTTATTCCCCGCAGAGCCCGAAGGGGGTGTTGATGAATGGGTGTAAGCCGAGCCCCGGACAGGAAACGTCATATTCCCAGGGTGCTTGTAGAAACGGAACATCTTCCGGAGGAGGAATGGTTATCTTACCGGAGACGCGGAATTGGCGGCAGTGACGTGGCGGCTATTCTCGGAATTTCACCGTTTCGGACGGCCCGGGATCTATACTACGATAAGTTAAACATCGTATCTGTCAATGATAATGAGGAAAACTGGGTAGCTATGGCAATAGGACATCTTTTGGAGGATCTGGTAGGCAAAATTTTTCAGCATAAAACCGGGCTGAACATTTATCAGGTAAAAAAGATGTTTTATCACCCAAAGTATCCGTTTATGCTGGCGGATATTGACTCCTTTGTGACCTTGCCGGACGGCTCAACAGCCTTACTGGAATTAAAGACCACGAATTATAATGCCCGGGACAAGTGGTGGACGGATAAAAAGGAAATTGTCCCGTCCTATTACGAAGCGCAGGGGCGGCATTATATGTCGGTCATGGACATTGACCGGATTTTCTACTGCTGTCTTTACGGGAACAACTTGAATGAGGTAATTATCCGTGAGTTGAAACGGGACCTTGCCTATGAGGAGGAAATGATTTTCCTCGAACATGAATTCTGGCAGAATCATGTACAGGCCCAGGTGCCGCCACCATACACGGAAAACGGAGATCTCATCGTAAAAAGTGTCCGCAGCCATGTAGGCAATGCAGATGAAAGCGCGCCGGTCATTACATTTGACGAACATATGGCAGTTAAGCTGATGCGCTTCCAGGAGCTGAAGAAACAAAAAACCGCCTATGAAGCACCCACGAAAAAAGTCAAAAATGAAATGGAGCGCCTAAAGGGCCAGATGATTGCCGAATTAGGGGAGAACTGCACCGCCGTCTGCGAGCAGAATGGCACCAGCTATACAGTTACTTATAACCCGGTTCGGGAACCTGCAATCAGTAAAGATAATCTGATACGTCTGAAAATCCTGTATCCGGAGATATATAAGGAGTTTGTCACTGTCTCTGAATCCAGACGGTTTCGTGTTGCGGCTTCGTCCAGAAAAGCAGCCTAAAGGTTTGATGAAAGGAAAATTTTATGAAAGAAAAAAGCAGATACAAAGGTATAGGAATTTGCGGAACGATTGCCCTTATTTTAATTGTCCTTAAAATTTTTGGAGTAGTTGACTTAGAGTGGCTAGTGGTATTTTCACCGATTATAATTTGCTTTACGTTAAAGCTGGCCTCCTTATTTCTCACACTGTTAGCAATCGTGTATAACTGGAGGAAACGAAAATGAAGTATACCGGAACCTACGATAAAAAAATATTTTATAATCCTGCAAACAGATACTGTATTATTAGTGTAAAAACCTCAGACAAGACAATACCGGAAAATGTCCGCTCATCTGTACGGCAAAAAGATCACCTGATTCGCTTTATCGCCGTTGGATACGAGCTTCCACTCACAGACGCGGTGGAACTGGAGCTGGAGGGGGAATGGGTTCTCAACAAAAAGCATGGCTATCAGCTCCAGGTAGAGCAATGGCAGGAAATTGTTCCTAAAACAAAGAGTGGCGTTGAGGGATATCTTTCCTCCGGATTGATTAAGGGAATCGGTCCCAAGCTGGCTTCCGACATAGTAGCCAGATTTGGAGTGGACATCATTGACATTTTAGATAAGCAGCCGGAACGCCTGCTGGAGATTCGGGGAATAACGGAAAATAGGCTGGAGGATATAAAAACCTCTTATGCGGAAAGCCGTATGCTCCGGGATTTAATGACTTTATTGGCGCCTTATAAGCTGACTCCGAAAACAGCGTTAAAGATATACCAGCATTTTGGTCCTTCCAGCATTGAAATTCTCGAAAACGATCCTTTTGAGCTGTGCCGGATTTCAGGCTTTGGCTTTCGACGGGTAGACAGTATCCGGCAGAAAACCGGAGGCGGCCTGCATGACCCATTGCGTATTAAGGGCGCGCTTCTTTGTGTGCTGGACGAGGCAAAAGGGAAGAACGGACATTTATTCCTGGAAAAAAAGGAACAGCTAAAGGCTGCCTTATACCTGCTGAATGAAAAAATACTGATTCCCAGTCAGAGGATTCGGGAGCAGCAGGTACTGGATATGCAACAGGAGCTAATTTTAAGCGGAACTGTCGTATCTATGAAGGATTGTATTTATAAACCTGACATCTTTGAGATGGAGGACGAGACAGCGCGTCAGATTGCCCAGCGTCTGCTGGACAAAACGCCTTGTCCCAATATAAATTCTCTATTGGAGCAGGTAAAGAGCCGGTTTGGACTTTCCCTGTCCGCAATGCAGTCAAAAGGCGTTCAGCAGGCGTGTATATATAATCTTTCTATCATAACAGGACCGCCGGGATCTGGTAAAACCTCTGCTATTAAAGCAATCATAGAGGTGTTCCGGATTTTGTGTCCCAAGGGTATCATCATGCTTATGGCTCCCACCGGCCGCGCAAGCAGGCGAATGGTGGAAAGCACGGGCTTTGAGGAGGCCAGCACTCTCCACAGCGGTTTAAGTGTCATCAGTGAGGAGGATGAGAGCTGCCGGAAAAGAGAACCCGGTCTTTTGGACGCTGACCTTATTATTGTGGATGAGGTTTCTCTTGTAGATATGTGGCTGATGAGCCAATTTTTTAAGCGGCTGAAACGGAATACGAAAATTGTATTGGTAGGCGATGTGAACCAGCTTCCCAGCGTAGGAGCCGGCAACGTATTGTATGAGATGATACATTGCGGGCTGATTCCGGTCACCGTGCTGGACGAAATCTTCCGGCAGGATAAGGACAGCAGCATTCCCTATAATGCCAGGCTGATTAATCAGGGCTGTACCAAGCTGCATGATGGCAGTGACTTCACTTTTATTTCCAGCGTCAATCAGGTGAAAGCCGCGGAGGTTATAGCGGAGAGATATTGTCAGGAGATTGAAGAAAACGGAATTGAGCAGGTGCAGATTCTTTCACCGTTCCGAGAGGATGGGGCTGCTTCCGCGGCACATTTAAACGCGGTAATCCGGGAGCGGGTAAACCCGTTTTGTTCCACGGAAGATGAAATACATTCAGGAACAATGTCTTTCCGGGTAGGTGACCGAATTATGCAGACTAAAAACACAGAGCATGTGTCCAATGGAGATTTGGGATTTATCCGGTATGTCAAAGACACACCGGAGGGTAAACGGATTGGTATGGATTTTGGAGTCGGGCGGGAGCTGGAATATGGGATAGAGGATCTGTCACATATCGAGCTGTCCTATGCCACTACTGTTCATAAAGCCATGGGGTCCGAATTTCCGATTATACTGATTCCGATTCTGGAAGCCCATAAAATCATGCTTTACCGGAATCTGCTCTATACGGCGGTTACGCGTGCCAAAACAAAGGTTATCCTGGTAGGGCAAAAATCAGCGCTCCTTACGGCTATTCACCGCAATGGTAATAATAAGCGCAATACGCTTCTGGGTCACCGAATCCGGTTGTATTACAGAGCATTTGCCAAAAGTGCAGGAATTCCGATACCCGCAGATTTAGAAGAACTGGAATTAAAAAACGCAGGTTAAAAATGAGATGCAAAGTGCAGAAAAAGCATGGGGTATCTCTTATTTTATTTATGGAAGGAGATTTTGCAAATGAGTGAAAAGAAGCATCATGTGGCATCTTTGTATGAAAGGAGTCCTGCTGTGGCAGGGCTGAATCAGATCCAGGGCTTCGACCCGTGTAAACTGCTGCGGCGAACTGTTTCAAGGACAGGGGAGGGAGAGGTTTTAAAACTGGATCTTCGTTACAAAAAGCTGTGGTTCCGGCTGGCCTATCCCCAGGGAAGGCTGAAGCTCAACGCCCTCCGTATCACAGAGCAGCTTGCGATTTATGAAGCCAGGGTTTATTTGGACCGCAGCGATGTGGAACCCATCGGCAACTATACAGCTACCTGTACCCGGGAGGAAGCCACAAACGGTCACTATATAAAGGTGGCTCAGGAAGCGGCATTGGACGAAGCACTGACAAATGCCGGATTTGGGCTGCAGTTTTCCGATATCTGTGGCGATAAAAATGGAGAACGGTATGGGAGTGAAATTCCCCTCTCCGGCGAACGGACAGACAGGAACGACAGAGAAGCGGTTAATCCCGGAGCAGACTGCCGGCCGCAGGCTATGACTACTGCTGTAACTACACAGCAGACAGTACCGCCTGCCGAAGATTTGCAGCCGACCGCAGATAATGCGGACCCTCGGGAACAAACTGTAAACGCTGTCACAATGATACAGCAGGCAGCAGACGTTTCTAAAATTCCGGTACAGACGGAACACAGGACAGACTCTCCGCAACCGGCTTTCGCAGAGAGGGAAGGAGTACAGAAATCGTCTGTCACCACAAGGGAAGAAGGAACCGCCATGCCAACGGCGGCGGAGGAAATTCTGTCCCGCAGAGAACATGTGGTGATTAGTGGAGAGAGGGATCAGCTTCCTACAGAAATGATGGATTATGCGGCGGCTGAAGGCAGAGCCAAAAGTACCAATGCAGATACACCTGTCCCGAATGGCGGGGCTGTTTCCGGGCAGATCATTCAGGATACGGCACAGGAACAAGCCCGTCAGGTGAGCTATACGGCCGACATGCCGGTGGCGGAAATCATAAAGAGAATGACCTTTGAGGAAGCCCAGCAGGTAACGGTTGATGAAGGAACCTGCAACGGCTGGACCTTGGCCGAGGTTGCAGAGCGCCGTCCGCCAAGCCTTAAATGGTATGTATACGGCTATAAGAAGAATAACAATATTCTCCGCGCGGCGGCCCAGATTATGTGGGATTCGCTGAACGCGCAAAAGGCCGGCTAACGGAATACGAAATAGGCACGCAACCATGATGAAGGGAGAAACAGCAGATGGACTCTTATCCCCAGGATTTCCCGTATGGGATATTGGACGTGGCGGAGCTGCTGCACCTGCAAAGACGCCGGCCTGGTCCAAACAGCGTTTATACAGACTGTCCGTTCTGCAAAGACCGAAGGGGTAAGATGAACCTGAATTATGTCAAGAATGTTTGGCGCTGCAATTACTGCGGGGAACAGGGGGGAATGTTAAGCCTGTATGCAAGGCTGAACCATATCACGAACTCGGAGGCGAACAGGGAAATACGAGAGGCCCTTCGGATTGAAAACACTGCTTACAGCAGCAGGCCAGTTATTAAAGTCACAGAGGGTTCCGGTGATACCGGGCCGGGATTATCGGAACCTGTGGCTGCACCGGGAAATGGTTTGGGACACAACAGCGGTTCTTTAGCAGAAGTACCGCAATCTCCCCGCGCGGATATACAGGAAATACATCAGACTCTTTCACTGCTTTTTGGAATGCTGACCTTGAGGACGCCGCACAGATTGCATTTGCGGTCTGATAAGCGCGGCCTGACAGATGAACAGATTGAGGTTCTGGGATTTAAGAGCACACCGTTGCCCTTTCTATGCCGTTCTCTTACAGACCGGTTAATTAAGCAGGGCTGCACGGTGCAGGGCGTTCCTGGTTTTTATATGGACGAAGACGGCAGGTGGACGGTTAAGTTCCACCGCAGGACATCGGGTATCCTGATTCCTGCAGTCGGCATAGACGGTTTGATTCGCGGCGCTCAGATATTGCTGGATACTCCAATAAAGAATAAAGACGATCCGCCGGATAAGGCGGGAACAAAGTACATCTGGCTCTCCTCTTCCAACAGGAATATGGGGGTCACGTCAGGAAGCCCTGTTCATTTTATTGGGAATCCATGTTCGCGTACCATATATATCACGGAAGGGCTTCTGAAAGCAGATATCGCGCACATGCTGATGGACCGCTCGTTTGTAGCTGTCGCCGGAGCCAACAATACCCAGCAGTTAGACCCCTTGTTTGGGGTGTTGGCCCAAAATGGCACAGAACTGATTATTGAAGCAGCTGATATGGACAAATTTAATAATCATATGACGTCCAGGGGAGCCTCCAGGATATACCTGATGGCAAAGAGCCATGGCATGGACTGCCGGCCGCTGACCTGGAATCCTAATTATAAAGGAATTGACGACTGGCAGCTTGCGCTTCGGAAAAAGGAAAGGCAGGCAAAGAAGAAGCCTATACTGTGCTTCAAGGAAAGCTTTCTTTGGGGCCAGTGCAGCTTTGAGTCTATAAATGGCTGTATAGAAGTCTGGCAGACGGAACATAAAAAGGGAATAAGCCTGATGGAATATCTGGGGCTGTCATCGACAGAGTATGAAGCATATATCCAAAGCGGGGCCGGCGAATTAAAAACACTTTTGAAATCCCAGCAAAGCTGCCGGAGGTTTCGCATCTATCAACTTGATTTTGACGGAGAAAGAAGAACCATACCCTTTGCTTTTAAAGGGATTGACGCACTGCACAAAGCGGATTATACGCAGCCGCCTGCCATGGAATACCGGCTGATGTGCGAGGATAAACTGGTCTGTCCCTGGGACAGTTCGGAAACGGAGATTCTGGACCGGATTTTCAGTCGTTATAGCGGCGCATTGCCGGAAGGATATCACGGGAGAAGTCTGGCGCCGTCAGATGTGGTGGAGCTATATGATCGGGAAAAGAGAAGCTATTATTATCGGGATAAGGAGGATTTTGTCCCGGTAGGCTTTTCGCCGTTTTTTGCAAAGCCCATGAAGGAAATAGAGCAATCCCTGCCTAAAGGGATTGATGGAACATGATAATGTATATTTACAGATAAAACAAAGGCGTGGAGCAGGCGGAAACCTGTCTCCGCGCCTTTGCTATCAGGAGGAAAAAGATGATAAAGAAAGATTTTATTTATGAAGTAATTGACAGAGTACGGAATAGAGTGGGCGACACATGCGAATTGCTGATTAAGACAACTCCCCGCAATAACGGGCAGCATTTAACCGGTATCGTGTTCAAGAAAAAGGAGGGAGTTTCACCCCTTGTTTACCTGGATAAATATTACGATCAGTATGTGTCTGACGGGATGAATATGGTTGAAATTGTCGATGAAATTGCAAGGATACAGGAGGACGGCGGGATACAGGAAATGATAGGCTCGGGCTGCCTGACTGATTATGAGGCCGTGCAGTCAAAAATACGGCTGAAGCTGATTAACTATGAGGCGAATCAAGCCCGGCTGGAGACAATGCCTTATATTCCGTTTCTTGATACTGCAATCGTGTTTTATATTGAGATAGACAGCGACAGCATGAAATTGCTTACTGCCGCTGTGGAGCATCACCATTTAGAAATATGGGGTGTTGGAAAAGAGCGGATTTATGAGGATGCCCTGTGCAATATGCGTACCTGCTATCCGGTCAGTATAAGACCTATGATGAGTGTCATGGAGGACTTTGCGGAGAGAATGGGCGGGGGATTAGATATCTCAATGTTGCGTGAAAGCATACCTCGTGACCGCGGATTTTGGGTTATGACGACGGAAACAGGGTTACAGGGCGCGGCTACTCTTTTATATGGGGACGGTTTGAAGCAATTTGCGGAGTTAGATGGAGACGATATCGTGATATTGCCTTCCAGCCGTCATGAAGTGCTGTTAATTCCTCAAAGGCAGGTAAACGGGAAGTATGAATCCTTTTCACATATGGTAGAGATGGTTAACGAAACCGAGGTTTCAATGGAGGACCGCTTATCAAACAGCGTCTATCTTTACAGCAGGGAAAAGGATTCTATTACCATTGCACACAGAGGTCCCAGCCTATAAGCTACCTGTTGTGAGAGTGGGGGAAGTAAAAAATCAGAAAGAAGAAAGGAGCTTATTAATGCAGGACCCTTTGAGAATTGTGACGCTACATAAAGAGGACACAGAGACTGTCATTCAAACGGACAAGGGGGCGGAGGAACTTCTTCTGCCCTCCGACCTGGAGAAAGAGCAGGAGAAAGCAGAGAAAAAAGACAATAAAGAGGATAAAAAGCGCGCCGAGCATGAAGCTGCCGAAGCAAATCGGAAAGAAGAATGGAAGGCAAAGCAGCAGGCAAAAAGGATAGCCGAGCAGGAACAGCTGAATCACTTGAGGGCCATGAATAATGACGAGGTAACGACAGCTTCCTTGAGACGTGTCAGCGCCGATACAGAGCGGCTGACACGGCGAAATATGAAGGAGTGCGTTTCGGAACATATCCAGACCCTCTGCCTGGATAGTCCGGACTTTGCGCGGCTGGTCATGCATCCGAAAAAGAATATGATTCACTGCTTTCGTTATATATACCGCAAGGCTAAAGCTTTCATTGAGCAGGATATGAAGGATAACTGTGTTGAACTTACAGCCGGTTTATATGGTGAAGATGTGCCGGATGAGCTTTGCTACCAGTGGGCCGAGGATTATTTCAGAGATTTGGACGCAGAAGAAGATAAGGAACAGGAAGAAAAATTTGTTCCCAGACAGTTTCAGAGTAAAACAACCAGTAAGCAGCAGAAAGCGGATCAGAAAAAGCCGGATAAAAAACAGGAGCAGAAGAAACAGGAGGTTTCGGCAGACGAAGGTGTTGCCGGGCAGCTAATGCTGGATTTTGTCGCGGAGGTGAAAGCAGGATGAGGTTGAATAAGAGAGCTTGCCGAAAGCTTGCTGATCCGACATGGAAGATGAATTTGAACAGTGGTTTGTTCTGTGCAGACCAGCTTCAGTATATTGTGAGGTCGGCGGTAAGGAATGTGGACCATCAGAGAGTCCTTATCTTGTATGTCTATGACAGGGAGCAGGTGAACGTGGGAGAAACCCGTCCGCTGTGGACCGTGTTTCAGAGCCGTGAACAATATATCACTTTAGCGCGGCGTGAGGATGGGGCAGTCTATTGGAGAAAAGCAGCCTTTGATAATTTAAGCAGGCAGCCATCTTTCAGAAATAAATGTGCGTTCTATTCCTTGAATGATGAAAAGAAAGTTATGCGATTTTGCAAAGAGGATAAAAAAGACGGATTTGCTTGCCTGGATTCCCTGCAGTCCAGAATTATGCATCAATCTACGCTGCAGAGAAGGCACAGTAAGCAGAGAAAAATCATAGAAAGGATGGAAACCGTACCAGGACTGCCGAGGGGACTGAAAAGCTGGATACATAAGGAGATTATGCCCGTGTACATATTCTATACCTATTCTAAAGGCGCCAAAGAGATGGTCGGTTACTGCACAGCCTGCAGGCGGTCAGTTAAGGTATCGGGAATAAAGCATAATACCGAAGGCTGCTGTCCGCTTTGTAAAAAGGCGGTAACTTATAAAAGCCGGGGGCGGCGTGGAAATGTACTGGACAGGGAAACGCTACAAGTCCTTCAGCGGATATCAGATACAGAGCTGGTGGTACGTTTTGTTAAAATATACCGCAGATATCCAAATGCCGACGTTCCAGAAGAGGATATTTATGAAAGCTCCAGGATATTTATTTGCTTGGACCGTAAAGGTGCTGCAAGTTCAGAACACTTTTACAAGCAATTCTACAGCGAGGATATTACACCATGGAAAAAAGGTAATCGTCCGGTGTTCAGCAAATGGCAGTATAATTTTAATGCGGATGACAATGGTTACCTGTATGACAGGAATCTGGACTTGGTGCTGGATAACACCCCCTGGAAATATTCTCAGCTTAAAAATTACTATCAGGCAGACAAATCGCCGTTTTATGTGATTGATTATCTGAAACGATTTCTGGATTATCCCATGCTGGAATATTTGGTAAAGCTGGGATTATACAGATTGGCGGAGGAACTCGTAAACCCAAACTATTACTATTATATGCTGGATTATGCTATTAATAAAAAAGGTAAGAGCATCTATGGGGTGCTCGGTCTGGGTAAAAGCTATCTTCCGCTGCTTCGGAGAATTAATCCGGGCAGCAAACAATTGACTCTTATCAAAAAGTTTTTGAAGAACCATATTCCTGTAGATGAACAGCTATTTACCTGGTGTACAAGGCATAAGGTCGGCCGGTTGGAAAACCTGACGGTTCCCTTACAATATATGACTGCATATAAGCTGATCCGTTATGCCAATGAACAATTTGAAAAGTATCAGAGGAGAAGCTGGTCCGATCAGACAGTGTTTTATGATATGGAAACCCTTTTGAACAGCTACAGAGACTATATCAGTATGTGTGAGGCTCTGGAATACGATTTAAGCAATAGCTTTGTCCTCTATCCTGCCAATCTTTCAAAGGCGCATGATAAGGTCAATGATTTATCGGATAAGGAGAAAGCTCAGGCCTATGAAAATCAAATTCAAAAGCTCTATGAAAAGCTGAATAGCCAGTATACCTTTATGCAGAATGGTTATTTTATCGTTCTTCCGCGCTCAGTGAAAGAAATAATGGAAGAAGGGCACAAGCTCCATCATTGTATAGGAACTTATGTAAAAAGCATAGTAAAAAGAAAGTGCCTGGTTTTCTTTGTACGCAAGGTCAGCGAACCGGACAAGCCCCTTTGTACCGTTGAATTGAATGGGGCGGAGGTCGGTCAGGTGAGTATGTTTGGCAACAAGGCGCCAACCCCTCAGATTAAGCTTTTTTTAAAGGTTTGGGAACAGAAGGTTGTAATGGCGCCAGCGGAGCAGTTGGCAGCTTAAAATACAGGACGGGGAAAAGGCACGAACAGCCTTTTCCCCTTGACGATTACTTTATTTCCGAATAAAACATATAACACTTCCCGTCATTATGCTTTGCGCGGTAAAGCGCCCGGTCTGCCAGCTTTACTAATTCCGGCAGGCTGCCGGCGTCTGACGGATAGAAGGCAATGCCAATACTCACAGCTAAACCGCAGCGTTTTTCTGCCATTCCCATCTGCAGGGCCATTTTATCAATGAGCTGCCGCGCTTTCTGTGCCGCAGCTTCTTGCGTTAACGTATCGTCTGAATATACAATGAATTCATCTCCCCCAAGGCGGGCTACAAAATTATCACTTCCAAAGACTTCCAGCAGGCAGCGGGCAAATTTCTGCAATACGAGGTCGCCCTCCGGGTGTCCCAGCGTATCGTTGATCTGCTTGAATTTATCTAAGTCAAATATCATTAAGGCCCCCGCAGCCTCTGCCGCGCAAAGCAGCTCCGGCAGCTTCTTTTCTACCGCCAGTCTGTTTTTTACTCCGGTAAGAGGATCAATCAATGCCTCCTGCTCGGCGCTCATCAACAGCTTTTTCTGTTCACTGATATCGAAAAAGGCGCACAAAACTGTTTGAGAGTCCTTTGAGCAGTCAAAATTACCGTAAACCCACTTCATCTGACCGTGAGCGTCCTGCACCCGGAATTCATGCGCGGACAGTCCGTCCGGCAGAGCCGAAAGAAATTCACGGTCCTGGGGATGGATAATGGGGAGCAGAAAACTCCCGATCCGCTTATCAAATTCCTGGGGCGTATATGCGAGGAAATGATAAAAGGCGTTATTTGCACCCAGAATGGAATAATCGCGGTCGTTTTTGAATTGCACCACCGAGCTGGGGACGGTCCGGTAAATGGATTCAATATTTTGGTAAGCCCTCTGCAGCGCTCTGTGGCTCTGGTGTTTTAAGTAGAAAATGAGTATTGCTATGAATGAAAATGACAATATCATGACGCCGCTGTAAAAGCTGGTGCTTTTTATAATAGCCTGCGCTTTTGCGTCAATTACATCGGAGGGAATCACCAGCGCTAAATTCCAGTCATTAATTCCTACTGGAATATATTTCATAATGCGCTCCTGGCCGTCCCTTTCATAGGTGATGCTGCCGCCGGCGCCGGTTTCCATATTGTGGAGTATAGCGTCTACATCGCCCGGAGTAAGGGTATTGGAGGTGTTGTCTGCAATTTCATCAAGGGTTTTATATTCTGACGCAGTGGAATCGGTTAAAGCCCGGAATATAATGCCGCCGTCTGATTTCATGACATAATTATATCCTTTTCCATCAAATGCGCCGATTGTGAACAGCTCGGCCAGGTTTTCCATGGAATACCGCCCAAGCAGCACGCCTTCCGGCTCCCCGTTGTCATGAATCGGGACGGATATTACCAGCTTTTCACTTTTGCCGTCAATTTCCGGCAGCCACATGACGGAGGACTCGCCAAGAATCCCACTTTGAAAGTAGGGTTCCCGGGAGATATCCGGCGTTTCCGGATAACCCGGAACATAGAGCGTGCCATCGGCGTCCGCAACAGCCATCCATTTAAAGCGGGTTATATCAATCCATTGGCTCAATATGCTTAAAGTACCTGGAGAGGAAAGGGGCATGTCAAGCTCGCTGATGGAAGCCGCCAGGCCCTCCAAATAGGTCTGGTCGCTTTTTACGCGTTCGTAAATGAGTCTGGCGCTTTGTTCGGTCAATTCTTCCATATAGGTGTCAGTCTCTTCTTTTAGGGCAGAGTGGACAGAATTACCATAAATCAAGGTGGTTATGATAATGACTGCCAGTACCAGAAAAAGTGAGACGCCTATGGCGAACAAGGGCCTTTTATATAATCGCATGGTAGTTCTCCTGTCTTATATACAGTGAAGCTGTCAGTAAATACAGTTATTATATAATGGCATAACCTGCCCGGTCAATGTGTTTTCATGTAACCAGAAAATCTGTCATGGAAGTATTAAATATTTGTTAAAATTACATGATGTCTGTTGACAGGAGATGCCCCATCCTCATATAATGCCAATAAAACACCTGAAACCAGTTTTTATTCAGAAAGGAACCCTGCTCTATATGGACGACGCCGATAGCGACGCTGCCCGATGTTATAGTAATATAAATCAATGGAATAAGCTTCAGTACATGGAAGGCATAACCTGCGCTCTTTGATAATGGCGCGGGCTATGTCTTTTTGTGTTCTGACTTAGAATAAATAACAAATCATATCTCAAAAAAGAAAGGAGTGGTCTTTCCTATATGGAAAATCACAAGCGACTGCCTTGGCACGCATCAGAGCCGGAGGCAATCTACAAAGCATTACATACCTCAGAAGAGGGGCTCAGCGATGCCGAGGCTGCCGAAAGGCTGGCCCACTATGGACGCAACGAACTGCGTCAGAAACCGAAGAAAACAATCTGGCAGATGATTAAAAGCCAGATTACCGATCCCATGGTACTGATTTTGATTGGCGCCGCTGTCTTTTCCGCCATACTCCGGGAATGGACGGAAGCAATCGTTATCCTGACAATCGTAATTATCAACGCGGTCATCGGGATTGTGCAGGAAAGGAAGGCGGAAAGCTCTCTGGAAGCATTGAAGCAGATGAGCGCGCCAAATGCCAGAGTTCTGCGCCAGGGAGAGGAAAGCATTGTGCCGGCCAGTGAACTGGTCGTCGGAGATATTGTCCTGATTGACGATGGGGCTATGGTTCCGGCGGACTTACGGTTAATAGAATCAGCTAATTTAAAAATACAGGAGGCTTCTCTCACCGGCGAGTCCGTCCCTTCTGAAAAGGATGCCAAGGACATCATGCCGCAGGAGTGTGTGCTGGGAGACCGGGTAAATATGGCGTATACCTCGTCGATTGTCACCTACGGCCACGGAACCGGAGTGGTAGTGGCAACGGGCATGAATACAGAGGTGGGTAATATTGCCGGACTTTTGGAAAACCAGGATGAGCTGGATACCCCGCTGAAGAGGAAGCTGAACGCGGTAGGAAAAACCCTGACCGTGGTGGGTATCATTGTCTGCGCCCTTATCTTTGCAATCGGCGCTTTTTATGGAAGGCCGCTGATTCCGCAGTTTTTAGTGGCAATCTCTCTGGCAATTTCCATTATCCCGGAGGGGCTGCCTGCCACGGCTACCATTGTTATGGCTCTGGGCGTCCAGAGAATGGCAAAGCAGAACGCCTTAATCCGGAAGCTGCCTGCGGTGGAGACGCTGGGAAGCGCAACGGTAATCTGCAGCGATAAGACTGGAACACTGACCTTAAACCAGATGACCGTCACCCAGATTGCGGTGAATGGAGATTTTGAGGCAAAAAGGACAACGCCGGTTGAAGCGGCGGACAGAGAACATCCGGAGGTTTACCGGGAGCTGGTCTATGCCGGCGCGCTGTGCAACAATGCAAGCCTGGACCCTGACCATAAAGGGGAAATCATCGGAGACCCCACGGAGGGCGCGTTGATTTTCCTGGCTCAAAGGTTTGGAATCGACCATGAAGAGCTGGAGGAGACGTATCCAAGGCTGTTTGAGCAGCCCTTTGATTCCGAAAGAAAGCGGATGTCAACGGTTCATGAGATAGATCAGCAGCTAGTCTCCTATACCAAAGGAGCGGTTGACGAAATGCTGCCCCTGTGTACGGGAATCCTGACCTCTCAGGGTGTGCGCCCAATAACGCAGGCAGATATGGGCCAGATACAGGATATGTGTGATTCTATGTCACAGAAAGCCTTGCGTGTGCTGGGGTTTGCCGTGAAAAACTTAAAGCATCTGCCGGAGGACGAGGAAGAAGATATTGAGTTTGATATGACCTTTATCGGCGTTGCCGGTATGATAGATCCGCCGAGAAAGGAAGTGGCGGAATCGGTACGCACCTGCCGGAACGCCGGTATCCGCACCATTATGATTACCGGCGACCATAAGGTGACTGCCCTTGCCATTGCAAAGGAGCTTTCTATCTGGCAGGAGGGCGATACCGTGATATCCGGTGAGGAACTGGCGGCCATGAGTGAGGAAGAGCTGGACCAGGCGGTGGAGCAGACCACGGTTTTCGCCAGGGTATCCCCGGCTGATAAGCTCCGGATTATCCAGTCCCTGAAGAGGAACGGCGAAGTGGCGGCCATGACGGGCGATGGCGTAAATGACTCCCCGGCGCTGAAGGCCGCCGATATCGGCGTGGCGATGGGGCGCACGGGAACAGACGTGGCAAAGGAAGCATCGGATATGATTCTTCTGGACGACAGCTTTACCACAATCGCCTATGCGATTAAGGAGGGGCGCCGTGTATACCGGAATATCCAGAAGGTCATTCAGTTCCTGCTGGCGGGAAATATAGCAGAGATTACAACGCTGTTTCTGGCAACCTTGTTTAACTGGGACGCGCCGCTTTTAGCGGTGCATATTCTCTGGGTGAACTTAGCGACCGCAACCCTGCCGGCGCTGGCGCTGGGCGTTGACCCGGCCAGCAAAAATATCATGAAGCATAAGCCGGTGAAGGCGGGAACGCTGTTTGAACGCGACCTGATTGCCAGAGTAATCCGTCAGGGTGTTTTTGTGGCTGCTATGACAATCGTTGCTTACTTTATCGGAGCGGATCAGGACGGCCATATCACGGGGCAGACTATGGCCTTTTGCGTTCTGGCTATTTCCCAGATGCTCCGCGCGTTTAACCAGAGATCTAATACAGAACCCATCTGGGTGCGGGCGGAAGGCCCTAACCCCTGGCTGGCAGTATCGTTTCTGGTGTCGGCCGGCCTGATGGCATGTATTCTCTTTATTCCGGCATTACAGAGCGCTTTCCGGCTGACAGACCTGACCGGAAGCCAGTGGCTTATGGTTATGGGGCTATCTATCATGTCTATTGTTCAGATGGAAGCTGTGAAGTGGGTAAAACGGTCCAGAAAAAAAGAGAGACAGTGATTTTTGGAGGAAGCAACCTATGAAAACTGAAAAGAGAAGAGAGTTTGTTATCCACTTTATGTATTTTATGATCTTATTTTTAATGGCTTTTGCGGTGATAAAGTATGGTATGTCCATGCTTTCCCCGTTCGTGGCAGCCTTTTTGATTGCATGGGTTCTGAAGGGCCCCATTGGATTTGTGTCAAAAAGGTTACGTCTGAACTGGAGGATAGCCGCTGTTCTGGTGGTGCTGTTATTTTACAGCACCATCGGGTTTTTGATTTTTCTGCTGGGCGTCAAGGCATTTTCTGCGGCAAAGGAGCTTACCGGCAGCCTGCCGGATATTTACGCATATTATGTGGAGCCTGCCTTAATCAGTCTTTTTGACAGCTTTGAGCAGTCGGTTTTCCGGGTGGACGGCGCGCTTCTGTCTGCCTTCATGGAGCTGGAGGCCCAGTTTGTCCAGTCGGCGGGGCAGATGGTTTCAAGCCTGTCTATGGACGCCATGGGATATATCTCCGGAATTGCCTCGTCCTTGCCCGGCATATTTATTGAAATGCTGCTCATGATTATATCTACCTTTTTTATCGCTTTGGATTACCACCGGCTGACCGGTTTCTGCCTGATGCAGCTTGACGGAAAGGCGAAGGATATATTTCTCCAGATTAAAGAATATGTGGTGGGCACCTTACTTGTGTGTATCCGTTCCTACGCACTCATTATGACGATTACGTTTGTGGAGCTGGCGGTAGGGCTGACTGTCATAGGGGTGGAGAACTCTGTTCTGATCGCGTTCCTGATTGCGCTTTTTGATATTCTTCCGGTATTGGGAACGGGAGGTATCATGATACCGTGGACCATTCTTACAGCCCTCCAGGGAGATTACGCGTTGGCGCTGGGACTTTTGCTGGTTTATCTGTTTGTTACGGTGGTCCGCAATATTTTAGAGCCGAAGATTGTAGGCGGTCAGATTGGGGTCCACCCGGTTGTGACTCTGGCGGGTATGTTCGTGGGCGCCCAGTTGTTTGGCGTCCTGGGACTGTTCGGTTTTCCAATCGGGCTTTCGCTGCTGCGTCATTTAAACGAAAGCGGGGCAATAAAAGTATTTAGGATGGCGGAGGAAAAAGGATGAGTGTGAGTATGGTTTTTGGCTTACTGGGCGGTCTGGCGCTGTTTTTATACGGTATGCAGATGATGAGCGTCAATCTGGAAGCAGCAGCCGGCAGCCGTATGAAGCATATTCTGGAGCGCCTTACCGCAAACCGTTTTCTCGGGGTATGCGTGGGCGCCGGTATCACGGCGGTGATCCAGTCCTCTTCCGCCACAACGGTTATGGTGGTGGGCTTTGTCAATTCCGGGCTTATGACTTTAAAGCAGGCGGTCTGGATTATCATGGGAGCAAATATCGGAACCACTGTCACGGGGCAGCTGATTGCCCTGGATATCGGTGAACTGGCTCCTTTTATTACCTTTGTCGGCGTGGCGCTGATCCTGTTTGTAAAGAGAAAACACGTCCAGTTTGCCGGGGGTATCATAGCCGGTCTGGGAATCCTGTTTATCGGCATGGGCATGATGGGGGAGGCTATGGTTCCTCTGCGGGAATCGGAGGTCTTTGTCAATCTCATGACAAGATTCTCGAATCCGCTTCTGGGCATTTTGGCCGGCGCTGCATTTACAGCCATCATTCAGTCCTCGTCGGCTTCTGTGGGTATCCTGCAGGCTTTGGCTGTCAGCGGCCTGATTGGTCTGGACAGCGCGGTGTTTGTGCTGTTCGGGCAGAATATCGGAACCTGCATTACGGCGGCGCTTGCTTCCATTGGAGCGAGCCGTGACGCAAAAAGGGCCACGCTGATCCATCTGTTGTTTAATGTAATCGGGACGGCTGTATTTACGGCTGTCTGTATCATATGGCCGCTTACAGGTCTGGTGGGAGACTTAACCCCGGCTAATCCGGCGGCACAGATTGCAAACATGCACACGCTGTTTAATATTGTGACAACGCTTCTTCTGCTGCCCTTTGGATCGCAGCTTGCCTGTCTGGCGGGCAGGCTTCTGCCGGATAAGGCTATGGGAAAGGCGGAGGAGGAACGCTGGTTCGAGGATCTGCTGGAGTCAGAGCATGTGCTGGGGGTATCGGTAATTGCCAGAAAACAGTTGAAGGAGGACATCGGGCGAATGCTTTCCCTGGCTGCGGAAAACGTGGATAAGGGCTTTCTGGCATTCGGGGACAGGGACGAGACGGAATTGAAAAAAATTCTGGAGCGGGAGGAGGAAATTGACCTGCTGAACGCACGGCTGTCGCGGAAAATCTCAAAGGTTCTCCAGGCAGAGCACTCTCCGGACGAGGTGGAAGCCCTGCGCCACATGTTCACGGTTATCGGCAACATAGAGCGTATCGGGGATCACGCAAAGAATCTGGCGGGCTATGCCAAAAATATGATGGACCGGAAGCTGGAGCTGTCGGAGCAGGCGTCAGGCGAGCTGTGGGAAATGAGACAGTCCTGCAGGTGCGCCCTGCGGCTGCTCTGCAACGCGGATTATATCGCTTCCGGCTATCTGGCGGAGGAGGCTGCTCTGGTGGAGCAGGAGATTGATGATAAGGCGGCTTTGTACCGGTTGAACCAGATGGAGCGTATGGGCGTGGGAACCTGCCATGTTGAGACTTCCATTCTGTATTCGGAAATTCTGACGGATTTTGAAAGGATTGGCGATCACGTATTAAATATTGCACGCGCCTGGGCCGGTCTGGAGGAGACGGACCGGCTCCCTGTAAGTGAAAAGGAGAAATTATGAAACCTGGAAGAAAAAGTCTGGCGGCAATGCTGTTGCTGCTGGTTATAAGTGCTGCTGTTGTATGGTTTGGGATGGGGGACGAGATGAAGGGCGCCAGGGATATGAGGTTTGGCATTGATATCCGCGGCGGCGTGGAGGCTGTTTTTGAGCCGGTAGGCTTAGACCGCGCCCCTACGGAGGCAGAGGTCACAGCGGCCCGCAACATCATGGAATCCAGGCTGGACGACAGAAACATTCTGGACCGGGAGGTGACGGCTGACACGGACCGGGGCTATGTGATTGTGCGTTTTCCCTGGAAGTCAGGGGAAACGCAGTTTAACCCGGAAGTGGCAATCGCAGAACTGGGAGAAATGGCTAATCTGACCTTCCGTGATGAGGCGGGAACGATCATGCTGGAGGGAAAGGACGTTTCCACCAGCAGCCCGGTGGAAAGCGGCGGGAACGGACCGAGACAGTATGCGGTGGAGCTGCATTTTACGGAGGAAGGCGCAGAGAAGTTTGCGGATGCCACAGGAAAGCTGACCGGTCAGCGTATGGGGATTTTTATGGACGACACCATCATCTCCAACCCGGTGGTAAAGGACCGGATTACAGGCGGAAACGCTATTATTGACGGAATGGAAAGCTATGAGCAGGCGAAGGAGCTGTCGGATAAAATCAATGCAGGCGCTCTTCCCTACTCCATGGCAACGCGGAATTTCAGCACAATCAGCCCTTCCCTGGGAGCCTCGGCTCTGGATATCATGGTGGCGGCAGGGATTGGGGCATTTGTTCTGATCTGTGTCTTTATGGTGGTGAAATACCGGTTGCCGGGCTTTGTGGCCTGCCTTGGTCTGGCGTTCCAGACCTGCCTGCAGCTTTTGGCGATATCGGTTCCCCAGTATACACTGACGCTGCCTGGTATCGCGGGCATTATCCTGTCTTTGGGAATGGCGGTGGACGCAAATGTGATCATCAATGAAAGGATTGGAGAGGAACTAAGGGACGGCGCTTCCTTAAAGGACGCGGTTCTTGCCGGATATAAGCGGGCATACAGCTCCGTAATGGACGGAAATATCACCAGCGCCATTGTGGCGGCGATCCTGATGCTTTTTGGTTCCGGTCCGATGCTCAGCTTCGGTTATACACTGCTGGCCGGAATCATCATCAATGTGGTAATTGGTGTGTATTATTCAAAAGTGATTCTGCTGTCCTTTGTGAAGGAAGGCCGTTTTTCCGCTGCCGGGTGGTTCCGTTATAAGAAGGAGCAGAGAATTTACCAGTTCATGAAATATAAGAAGGTCTGGCTGTCCATATCTGCCGCGGCCCTGTTTGTCGGCTTTCTGGGCCTTGCCAGAAATGGCGTAAGCCTGGACACCCAGTTTACCGGGGGAACGACTCTGAACTATGAAATCCGGGAGGTAACGGACTCAGAACGACTGGCGGCTTCCCTGGGAGAAGAGCTGGGGCGGAACGTGAGCGTCCGGTTTACAAGGGAGGACGGCCAAGGCAGGCAGTCCATGGTGGTGACCTTTTCCGGAAAGGAAGGAATCAGCCCCCAGGAGCAGAGACAGGCCACGGATTTGATTCACAGGGAATATGGGGAGCTGGAAGCGGCGCTGTCGGAAACGTATTCTGTCCAGCCCTATATCGGGCAGCAGGCGTTAAACCGCTCTATGATAGCCATGGGGCTTGCCGCGGTATTGATAACCCTGTATGTATGGATACGGTTCTCGATTCTGTCCGGGCTTTCGGCCGGGCTGGCGGCCATGGCGGCGCTGGTTCATGATGTGCTGATTGTTTTTGCCGTGTTCCTGGTATTTTCGATTCCTCTGAATGACGCATTTGTGGCGGTGGTGCTTACGATAATCGGATATTCCATCAACGACACCATTGTTATTTATGACCGGATACGGGAAAATATGAGGAAGGGGGAAGGAAAGGAAGTATACCGGTTAGTGGATATGAGTGTATCCCAGAGCCTGTCCCGGTCGGTCTATACGTCCGTGACAACCGTAATCGGCGTGCTGATTCTGGTGGCAGTGTCCTGGTATTACCAGATACCTTCCATCTTTGAATTTTCTCTTCCCATGCTGTTTGGAATTATCAGCGGCTGTTTCTCTTCGGTGTGCATTGCCAGTATCCTGTGGGCCTTATGGGTGAAGAAGCGGGAAGCGTGGCAGACAGAGACGGCGGAGCCTGACGGAATCTGATTTCAGAACACCTTTTTGTGTTCTGGTACTTTAGAAAGGAGTGTTAGTTTGAAAAGAAGCCGCCTGTGGTTTTTATATCCGGTTACCGGATTGTTTATGATTGCATTTTCTCTGTGGATGGGGACATGGTATGCGGCCGTTTCCCTTCTTTTAACCGTCGCCATGGGGATTATGCTGTTGGATAACCGGTTTTCAAAAAAGAGAGACAGATTGCTTGCCCCCGCCATAAAACTGATTCACAGCTTAGAGTCCGATGATGAGACCAGAAGCTGTTTTGAAGAGGGAAAGGCGTACTATCTTGCGATGGAAAGAAGAAGCATCATAGATACCATCCTGGGCCTTTTGTTTATATGGGCATCGGTGTTATGGGCTTATGAACGCCTGCTGCGTCCGGACGGGGGCGCCGGAGTCGGGGCTGTGGTTGGTTTCTTAATCGCGTTAATCCTGTTTTTGGTATTCAATTTCCTTTTCAGGGTCTGTTGGCAGCGGGTATTGCTGCACCCATTAATCCGGGATATCAGGCCCGTCAGCGCATCGGTGGCCTGTCTGCTGGAAGGAATCTACGGTCTTTCCATTACGCGGAAGCGTACAGTGTTCATGCACAATGCAGCCGTGGGCCTGTATCGGAGCGGCCGCAGTGAAGAGGCGCTGGTATTGTGCCGGCTTGCCCGTAAGATGGCAGGAAAGCATATAGGCGGCCTGTTTCTGTATTTATACAGTAATACAGTCGCTGTCTGTTTCAGGCGTCTTGGAGAGGAAGCGGCAGCGGAACGGGAAGAATTGCGGAAAGAGCTTATTCTTGAGGAGAATCCGCTACTTTTGAAGAATCGTGATATTCAGTGGAACCTACAAGCCGGCAGATTTCGCTGTATGCTGAAAGAAGGGCGCCTTACCGATGCGGAAGAAACAGGGGAAGATTATCTTTACAGCTGTAACGATGATTACCACCGCTTACCGGTGCTTGAGTTGATGGCAGAGGTGAAGGAAAAGCTTGGAAAAACAGAAGAAGCTTCTGATATCCGAAAGAAACTTCTTACCTTCAGTCCTGAAAACAGGGAGGTCCAGAATGCGATGGCTTATGGGCCTTGTACCTATTCATGTGAAAAGCTGGCGGTGAGGGATTGGACCGCCAGCGCTTTCCGGGTCATATACGCTGTTGTTATAGCCATCTCACTGTTTATGACAGCGGCAAAAATATCGGGTGCAGAACAACTATCAGATGTACCCCAAACAGCTCCTTCTGAAATAACCGGACCTATGGAAAGAACGCCGGAAGCAACGCAGGCTCCGCGTCCTACGGCCGTTCCGGCGCCAGAGGATACAGAAGCACCGTTTATAAAAGACGATTCCGGAAAAACCATAGCTGAATTTACTATCCTGTACCCGGAGGCCTGGAACGGATTATATGTGGAGAAGCAGTTGGAGGGCGGAGGAATTTTAATCTGCCAGAAAAAATCCTATGATCTGAACGGAGACGGGGCATTATTTTCTATTACTATTTTTGAAGATGGGGCTTATGTCAATGAGCCGGATTATGAAATTCTGGGTTATGACGGGTCCGATGTCTACGTTATGAAAAAGCCTACCGATGTAACATTTTATTGGGAGAATGAACAGATTCGGCATGAATATATTAATATGCAGGAGGATTTGAGCGTGATTAAAAGCAGCTTTCGTATCCTCTTCGACTCTGCTGAATATGATGGCAATGAATACATTTTTCCTAATAGCAGCGCAGCGGCCCTGCAGGAATCAGACCTGTTAAACCTGTCTGCAAAACAACTCCGGATTGCAAAAAATGAGATTTACGCGCGGCATGGGCGGCTGTTTGCGGATGCGGAGCTGCAAAGCTATTTTAATGGCTGCAGCTGGTACAGGGGGAGGATTGAGCCTGACGAATTTGAGGAAGGGCTGTTAAGCGAGCAGGAAAAAGCCAATATCAGTATGATTCAGAGCCGGCAGTAAAAGGCTGGTTAAGTATTAAATCTTTGTTAAGAATCTTTGCTGCCTGTTGACAGAATATGCCCCTCCCAATATAATGCCATCATAACCCTAAAATGGATTGTTTTTGAAAGGAAATTACGGAACATATGGACGACGCCGATAGCGACGCTGCCCCTAAACGATATATTAAGAATGAAACAGGAATAAGCTCAAGAACAGGAAAGACATAACCTGCGCTCATAAAAAGGCGCGGGCTATGTCTTTTTGTGTTCTGACTTAGATAAATCAAAGGGTTTTTGAGAAGAAAGGAGTTGTAAATTTTGACAATCATAGAGGTCGTGGAGCTATTAAAAGCGGTTATCTTCGGATTCATGCAGGGGGTCACGGAATGGCTTCCTGTCAGTAGCACGGGACATATGATTTTGCTGAACGAGTTTCTGCCGCTATATCAGTCGGAGGAGTTTTTGGAACTGTTTTTCGTGGTGATACAGTTTGGCTCCATTCTGGCGGTTCCGCTTCTGTTTTGGAAGCGCATGGTTCCCTGTGCTGTCCGCGGCGGCTTTCGCCTGAAACCGGATATTCTTCTTTTGTGGGGAAAGATAACCGTGGCCTGTATTCCAGCCGGTGTGGCGGCGCTTTTATGGAATGATGAGATAAACGATCTGTTTTACCACCCCCATGTGGTGGTTATCATGCTGATCGTTGTGGGCGTTCTGTTTCTTGTGGTTGAGACACGGAAAAGGGAGCCGTCTGTTCATACCGTGGCGGAGCTAACCTGGAGGGCTGCCTGGTGGATTGGCTGCTTCCAGATGATTGCCGCCATATTTCCAGGGACCTCCCGCTCCGGCGCAACAATCATCGGAGCGCTCATGATAGGCGTGTCGCGGACCGTGGCTGCGGAATTCACCTTTATCATGGCGTTTCCTGTCATGCTGGGTGCAAGTCTTTTTAAGTTAGTCCAGTTTGGCTGGGAATGGACCTGGGTGGAGGCGGTTATCCTGGTGACTGGAATGATTGCTGCATTTCTGGTGTCCCTGCTGGTAATACAGGGTCTGATGAATTTTATTAAGGGGCACAGCTTTAAAATTTTCGGGTGGTATCGGATTGGGCTGGGGATTGTAATGGCACTGTATATTCTTGTTTAAGCAAAGGAGGATTTAAACGATTGAAGGGTTCTGTTTTATCTGTCATGCTGAAGGGTGTCTGCGTGGGCAGTACCATGATGGTTCCAGGCGTCAGCGGAGGTTCGATGGCAATGCTTCTGGGAATTTATGACAGGCTGATATATTCTGTAAATTCCATTCGCAGCGGGAAGAGCCTGCTGCTGTTAGGTACATTTTCCATCGGTGGCTTCATTGGTATCCTGCTGTTTTCCCAGCCGCTGCTGTCCCTGCTGGAGCGCTACCCAATGCTGATGCTTTACTTTTTTATGGGCGCCGTGGGAGGTGGAATCCCGCTGATGCTTAAAAAGGCGGAGGTCCGGAGGTTTTCCATGCCGGTTCTGATCTGGCCGGCCGTTGGTATGCTGCTGGTATGGATCTTATCTTTACTTCCGGAAGCTCCTGTTCAGGCTGGGCTGGAAATGGGGTTAAAGGAAACTGTGTTTCTTATAATTACCGGTATTGCCGCCGCAGTGGCTTTAGTTCTTCCCGGAATCAGTGTCTCCTATCTGCTGCTGGTGTTTGGGATTTATGATGGAATGATTCTGGCGCTTCACGGGTTCCATCTGCCTGTATTGGCTCCGTTCGGGATTGGGCTGCTTCTGGGTATTTTTCTTTCCACAAAAACACTGGAGCACGCAATGAAACATTACCCCAGGCCCACGTACCTTATGATTTTTGGCTTTATACTGGCTTCCCTGGCAGAGATATTTCCGGGAGTGCCCGAAGCCAATCAGATGCTTCTGTGCTGTGTGCTGGCAGGAGCAGGCTTCTTTGCCGTCCGGTCGCTTTCCGGGCTGGAGGACACGGCCTAGATAGGAATGATTATGAAATTATTTTTGAGTATGAATATGGCGCTGCTGGCAGTAAGTATCGGATTTACCCTATATGTATTGAAAAAATATGGGGAGGCCGGCTGGAAGGATATCATAAGTCGTGCGATTCTTCCTCCCTTTCTTTTGGGCGTGGAAATCGCGGTATTATCTGCCATTGAGTATACTTTTATTATGCAGGACGGCAAAGGCCCTTTTTTAGGGATTAATCCTTTTATGTTTTTATTTTTTTCTTCCGTGACTTACCTGTTGGCAATGGCTTATTACGTCCGTGAATATGGCAGGGATGTACTTGATTCTAAAAATGGTGGAGGAGCTTTAGACGATTATGGAGATAAAGACTGATGATAAAGTGAAGAAGGGAGTAAATGTGAATCGGGCAACTGCTGCTTATTTTACAAAGATAGCTGCATTTCTTGAATTTTTTGTGGCCGCAATTCTTCTGGTCGTCATACTGGCCGGGGCAATTCTTCTGGCGGTTAATCTGACAGGCGATTTGATACATAATCCGCAGCTGGTGGACTTGAATCAGGTCCTGGGGGACGCTTTAGCTCTGGTTGTAGGGATTGAGTTTATTAAAATGCTGGTAAAGCACGCGCCGGAAGCCGTGGTTGAAGTGCTGCTGTTCGCCATTGCCAGGGAGATGGTGGTTACACACGCCGGATCGGCTGAAACCCTTATGGGGGTAATTGCAGTGGGGATCATTTTCCTGATCCGCCATTATCTCTGCCCTCCAAAGCCTGCACGGGGGGAAGGCGGCCAGGCAGAGTGACAGGCGTGGAATTACAAGATTATGGTTATTGGAATTGAAAGGGGGTGCCAGAATGGGAAAAATTGTTATTATCACGCTTGATGAAGCAGAGGAGCATGTCTTAAATAAGATATTGGACAGCATTGAGGCCGAAAAAATTCAGTTCGTGGATATTTCGCCCACTCCGGTTCTATCCCTCACAAATCTGTCCCTCTATCCTCATGAATGTAAGGTAGAGGTCAACGGCCAGGAACTGACCTTGGGACCTCGCCAATTTGCGCTTCTGTATCTTCTGGCCCGCAATGTGGGGCGGATTTTTACAAAAGAACAGATTTACTATCAGGTGTGGAATGAGTCCACGGCTATTAACGTTGATGAAACAATCCGCTATCATGTCAGTGAAATCAGGAAAAAGCTGGAACAGACCTATGGCTATGATTGTATCGAGACAGTCTGGGGAATCGGATATCGGTTTAAACATAATAAAAATGACGAATAAGTTTCTGTGGTCTGTTGAAAAAGACGTAATCCAAGCGTAAAGGATAAGTATAAAATGAAAAGGAGATGTTTTTATGTTATTAGCAATCGACCACGGAAATAAACAGATTAAGACAATTCACTGCCCGCCGTTTGTATCCGGGCTGCAGCAAAGTATCACAAAGCCCTTTGGGGAAAATATCATTCAATGTAATGGGACCTATTATGCTCTTTCCAATCAACGGATTCCCTACCGGAAGGATAAAACGGAGGACGACCGGTTTTTCCACCTGACCCTGTTTGGCGCTGCCAATGAAATTGAGGCTATGAAGTGCTATACGGAGGAGGTGATACGCATTCAGCTTGCGGTAGGGCTTCCGCCGGCCCATTTCGGCGCTCAAAATAAGAGCTTTATCAGATACTTTAAGGACCGGGATGTGATTAAGTTTTCTTATCATGGAAAGCCTCATTCCATTTATATTGAAGATGTGGCCTGCTTCCCCCAGGCATATGCGGCCGCTGTTACCATGATGGAATCCCTGATTGACAGCCCGAAGGCTTTGGTTTTGGACATTGGCGGATTTACTGCTGACTATCTGTTAATGAAATATGGACAGGCAGATCTTTCCACATGCGATTCCCTGGAAAACGGCGTAATTCTGCTGTACAATAGGATTCGCTCAAAAATAAATGCTGAACTGGATTTACTTCTGGAAGAGAGCGATATTGACGCCATACTGAAAGGGCAAACGGATGGATATACAGAGAAGGCGGTTCGGATTGTTGAATATCAGGCGCAGGAATTTATCAATGATTTGTTCAGCACCCTGCGGGAGCGTATGATTGATTTGCGGTCCGGTACTGTTGTATTTGTCGGGGGTGGAGCTATTTTGCTTCGCAGACAGATTGAGGCGTCAGGAAAAATAGGCCGGCTCATATTTGTGGACGAAATTAATGCCAATGCAAAAGGATATGAATTTTTGTATCAGCTTGAAATGGCAGGCAGGTGATTCCTATGGCGGCTAAAAAGGACAGGGAACGCTTTACAATTAAGTTTAATGAAAATGATCCCTCACACAGAAAGGTCATTGAAATTCTGGAGAGTCAGGGCGCGCATAGTAAGGCTCCTTTTATCGTCAATGCGATCCTGCACTATATCCACTGCCCTGAAACTCCGGACATTCCTGTTTCATGGCTGATGGATAAAGGGTCTATTGAGGAAATGGTACGGGGGATTTTGAAGGAGCAGACGTCAGACGTAGCAAAGCCGAAGCCCGAGATAAGGGCGCAGCCGGCAGTTAAGCTACAGTCTTCTGCAAATATGCAGCCTGCGGCAGCTACACAGGTCACAGGAGAGATAAAGCCTGAAGCAGAAAGACAGCCTATGGAGAATATGCAGCCTGTAACTGACATGGGACAGAGAACGGAAGAAACGTTGGCAACAGCTTTTCACGAGAAGCAAGCGGCTCCGTCAGACAAAAAGACGGAGGAAAATCCGGCGCGTGCCTTGATTATGAATACATTGTCGGCATTTCGCAATAACTGAAAAGGAGACATGGGAGGTTTAATTCTCCTGTGTCTCCTTTTCCTTCACCGCTGCCACAAAACTCTCAATAATAGTTTCCAAATGCCTGTACTGAATTGGCGTCAGTTCAGATACCTTTGGGGAGAGAAGCAGTTGATCGTCCCCTGTTACCTTGCCCAACAGCAGGTAATCTGTGCTGACTTCAAGGGCGGTAGAAATTTTGATAATTGTATCGGGCCTCATGGCCTTTTGCCCCAGCTCGGCAGTGGAAACAGTCTGCGGTGTAATGCCTGCCAGCTCCGCCAGCCTTTCCTGCGTCATATGAAGCTGCTTGCGCCTGTCATGAATACGCTTGCCCATCTCTTTTAAAAGGTCGTCCATTTATCTTTCCTCCATGCCATAGTTATATTTTATCGTCTATGACATGGTAAAATAAGCGGCCATAGTTGATTTTTAGCGTCCATAGCATGTATAATACAAATAACATTAAATACAAAAAAGGAGGAAGCAGATGGATATACTCGCATGTACAATTATTGGGCATAAGCCCACCAGATTTAAGTTTAAATACAAAGAAAATTATTCCTTATGCAAAAAAATAAAGAGTGCCATGACTGGACAGTTTCAAATTCTTTATGCAATGGGGGTGCGCCGTTTCTATATCAGCGGCTCTCTGGGAGTCGGTATGTGGGCCGGTGAACTGCTTCTCCGCTTAAAAGAGCAGAAGGGATATGGAGAGCTGGAGCTTTGGATTATTTTGCCCTGTGCAGGCTATGACGCTAAATGGGATGAACGGAGCCGAAAGCGCATGGAATTTCTGAAAAAGCATAGTACGGAATATATAACGATAGGAGGTGCAAAGGATAGAGACGATTTTTTCCGGCGTAATTGTTATATGGTAAATCAGACGCAGCACATGGTAGCTGTTTATGACGGAAATCTTGCGGTGAGATCCATTACGGGTCAAACCGTAAAATATGCTATGGGAAGAGGGGTGAAAATTGTATTTATTCATCCGGACACGGCGAATACTCTCTGAAGCGTTTCGGCCGGTTATTTTTTCAATCCTTTTATAATGGCTTTCACATTTCCTAAGTGCTCATGATCCAAAGCTTTTATATCGTCAAACATCTCTTTATACTCTGTGGGATAGCTATTATCACTGTCGAAAAATTCGGCTGGTGTAACACCTAAATATTCGCAGATATAGAAAAAGACCTGCATGGACGGAAAGCCGTTTCTATTTTCCAGCGCATTAATATAACCCGCGCTTTGCCCAATGGACAAGCTCATATCCCGCGCAGATACCCCTTTTTCGGAACGTAGTTTTTCCAACCGTTGATAAAACAAGTTTTCATACATACCAAATCACCTCTGTATATGATTTTACCCCATAGATGACCGCAATATGTCTGGTTAAATCGGATACTCAACTTCAAGTGTCCGATTGTGACAGATATAATTGTAAAAATAACTTATTTAATCAGATAGGAGCTCTTATGAAGAAGATATTTACCTGTTATTGGACAAGAAAAGTTGGCATATTATTTTTCGTTGTTGTTTTGCTTATGATGGCCGGTATGGTCGGAGTGGGTCTGCTGAACGCGCAGAAAGGGTCAAAGCCCGAGCAGCAGGAGCAGGAACATCCAGAGCAAAAGCAATCAGTGCAAAAGCAAGTATCTGTAGCTGAAGCGGAGGAACTGCCGCGTTTTAAGTCAGATACAGCGCCAGAGGATTGCCTGATATGTAATGGGGGAAAAGAAACACTGTTTACCTGGTATTTTGGGCAGGAAAATGTGGGTTTTATCAGCCTGAATACCTTTAGGCTGTCATGTGTGGAGATTAACCGGTATGATGATCATAAAAAACTGATTGAAGAGCCTGTAAAAGGGTCCTCATCTCATATAATGAGTACTGGTAACGATGGCTTTATGTCATACGTCTCGGAAGATCCGAACAGAGGCTACGCCCATGCATCTCTTACTTTTAATAATGATGAGGTTCTGGATCTGAAAAAGGCCGGTAAATTTCTATGTACGGACTGCCTGAATCGTGTCATGAGCAAGAGCTGGAGCGACGAGCCATATGGAATTGGGGTGATTGACTTCAAGACAAAGGATATTCGGCTGCTGGAGCCGGACATCACGGCATTTATTTTCAACGACTATTATGTTTCCTGTGATTTGCGTGAAAAGAGGGGAGAGGATTCCAGTGCAGAGATGGATTTATTGATTTTTTATTGCCCGGAGAGGTATAAGAAGTAGGTGGTGAGAGAGCATTAAAATTCAAAAGCGTCCCCTTTGATTACTGCTGGGGACGCTTTTAATATCGTTATTTTTGTTCTCCTGTATAAGAGTCAAATACCATCTGTTCTACAACTTCCTGGGAGTCATATACTATTTTGGAAAACAAAATTTCCTTTTGTTCAGCGTCATATCTTTGTTCATACAAATAGCGAACGCCATTTTCAACCTGCTCCACGGTTCCAAACCAGAAGGGCGCATAGGCTAATGGGCCTTTTCCGTATTTACGGGCTTCGTCAATTTTATTGGATACCTCTGTTGATATTCCAACCTCGCTGGGGATTGTATGTGGAAAATCGCTGTAATCACCGATTTCAGCTTCTCTCTCAATGGTTTTTAAATATGCCATGGCATAGGATTGCTCCTGCCGCTTTAACTCTTTCAGATCCTCTTCCCGTATAGCGATACATCGCTTCCAAAGCTCTTCTGGGAACATGGAACGGATTGAATCGCCATAGAGGCCGCCGTCCAGTGGTTCTTCATAATTCTCCAGTTTCCAGACGCCATTATCTTCGTCACGTATCTGGATGACTGCAGGTATTCCGCCGCTTCCGCCATTTTTAACAAAATTCCCATCCTGAAACTGATAGGCCCCATACATGGTGAGTGCATATACCGTAACAATTTCCCCATCCTGAACCGTATCCATAATAATATGGCCCTCGCCGTAAGCTTCATTATTAGCCGGGAATTTATCTTTGTTATGTTCCAGAATTGCTCCTGTGACTACCTCGTCCAGAGTTTGCGTGGTGGGCGCGGGGTGGATTTTGGGACCGTTTCTGGAATTGTGGGGGAAACCGTGCGGGTTTCTTCAATGCTGGATTCGGAGGGTAAGGCAGTGTTCTTTGCAGATGGCTCATCTAATCCTCCTGCGCAGCCGGTTATAACCAGCATCAGGATTAAGAGAGACACAAAATATATAATAATCATTTTTTCTTTTTTGATTTTTTCCAACACTCCATTCATAAGCCAGACTTCCGTTGGTTTTTTCGCATTTTCCATAAAACGCTAACAAGCTCAATGCAAAATGCCACAATAAAAATGACTATTTCGGCCCGCCAGGAAATAGGAAAAGCATAATCAAAGATTAACCAGGATAAAATGTAAAGCAAAAACATCGAAATATAAAGAAAGATGACCCGAACGAATGATTGTAACAAAATTTTCTTCATAGGATTGTTCCTCCCGCAGGCAATTTAAAATAAAGTGATAGTTAATTATACCATAACTACATTTTTCGTGGTAGAAATGAGGGAATCTTTAATACAATGTTAAGATTTTAAGAGACAGCGCTACCCGTACTTAAAGGCAGCGCTGATTGCTCAATTCAAATCCTACTTTAAATAATACTTGAGAGTATAAAGTTTGTATCACTAAGAAGCCAGTGAATCCCAGTAGATTCCT
>OKDE01000085.1_pt1 | contig 49073 bp, 39 predicted proteins | sample 1613501 | NCBI WGS metagenome assembly OKDE01 (sample SAMN04436860, study PRJEB24849) | human gut metagenome | biome: human gut; feature: NICU; material: stool | host: Homo sapiens | place: USA: Saint Louis, MO | collected 2011-09-07
ATAAGTGCTGAAAGCATCTAAGCACGAAACTTGCCCCGAGATGAGTTCTCCCTGAGACTTTAAGTCTCCTGAAGGAACGTTGAAGACGACGACGTTGATAGGTCGGGTGTGTAAGCGCAGCGATGCGTTGAGCTAACCGATACTAATGAACCGTGAGGCTTAACCTTACAACGCCGAAGGTGTTTTGGCGGTGAGAGACGATTTTCAGCCTGATACAGATAACAGAATTTGCCTGGCGGCTTTAGCGCGGTGGTCCCACCTGACCCCATGCCGAACTCAGAAGTGAAACGCCGTAGCGCCGATGGTAGTGTGGGGTCTCCCCATGTGAGAGTAGGGAACTGCCAGGCATCAAATAGAAGAACCCCGTACCGTAAGGTGCGGGGTTTTTTGCTTTGGGCGTTATTCCTCTCCTTGAAACTTTCTCACCTTCCTCTTGCAGACTCGACATTCAGGCCGGATCTCGGTATTGTTAGCTGTCTGGATGTCTAAACGTTTATACGTATGCTTTGAGGATTCAACGATATGCCGATTCGGGTGCAGGACGAGCTACCAGCCGTCAATTTCTTACGTGAAGAGAACGTCTTTGTGATGACGGCTTCACGCGCAACAGTTCAGGAAATTCGCCCGCTGAAGGTTCTTATTCTCAACCTGATGCCGAAAAAGATTGAAACAGAGAATCAGTTCCTGCGTCTGCTTTCAAACTCTCCGCTGCAGGTCGATATTCAGCTGCTGCGGATCGATGCGCGCGAGTCACGCAACACGCCTTCTGAGCACCTGAACAATTTTTACTGTAACTTCGATGACATTCAGGGGGAAAACTTCGACGGCCTGATTGTGACCGGCGCACCGCTCGGTCTGGTTGAATTTAACGATGTCGCCTACTGGCCGCAGATCAAACAGGTCCTGGAGTGGGCAAAAGATCACGTCACGTCCACCTTGTTTGTTTGTTGGGCGGTACAGGCGGCACTGAATATTCTTTATGGTATCCCTAAACAAACCCGCACTGAAAAGCTCTCCGGCGTATACGAACACCACATTCTTCATCCACATGCTCTGCTGACGCGCGGGTTTGATGATTCGTTTCTGGCGCCGCATTCGCGCTATGCCGATTTCCCGGCGCAGCTGATCCGTGATTACACCGATCTGGAGATCCTGGCCGAAACGGAAGATGGGGATGCATACTTGTTTGCCAGCAAAGATAAGCGCATTGCCTTTGTAACCGGGCATCCTGAATACGATCCGCATACCCTCGCGTCAGAGTATTTCCGTGATGTCGAAGCGGGTCTTAATCCGGATGTGCCGTACAACTATTTCCCGAAAAACGATCCACAAAACAAACCGAGAGCAACCTGGCGCAGCCACGGGAATTTGCTTTTTACAAACTGGCTCAACTATTACGTCTACCAGATCACACCATACGATCTGCGACACATGAATCCGACGCTAGAGTAATCTTCTGCATTAAACGATCCTAAAGCGTTTCAGCTGTTCGCATCAGGCACCTTCGGGTGCCTTTTTTATTTCCGAAATTCTACTCAACATTGGGGAAAACTTTAATTTCATACTGATCAAGGAGTTAACGTTATAAATTAAATAAAATGGAAATTGTTTTTGATTTTGGAAAAAATAGAGATAGTCTTAATTCTGCTGAGCGAAAACTACACAACGATCTTTCGTTCGCATCGGGGGCGTGATTTTGGATCTTTGATGAGGAGCAGAGTAATGACTCAACAGGCAACGACGGTCGACGAACTGGCCTTTACCCAGCCGCATGGTGAGCAAGAACAGCAAATATTGACGGCAGAGGCGGTCGAATTTCTGACTGAACTGGTGACCCGCTTTACGCCGCAGCGCAATAAGCTGCTGGCAGCACGCATTCACCAGCAGCAGGAAATTGACGATGGCAAGTTGCCTGGATTTATTTCGGAAACCGCTTCCATTCGCCGTGGTGAGTGGAAAATTCGTGGTATTCCTGAAGATTTACAGGATCGCCGCGTTGAGATCACCGGTCCGGTAGAACGCAAAATGGTGATCAACGCCATGAACGCGAACGTTAAAGTCTTTATGGCTGATTTTGAAGACTCGTTGGCACCGGACTGGCGTAAGGTTATCGAGGGGCAAATCAACCTGCGCGACGCCGTGAACGGCACCATCAGCTATACCAACGAAGCCGGGAAAATCTATCAACTTAAACCGAATCCGGCGGTGCTGATCTGTCGCGTACGCGGTCTCCATCTGCCTGAAAAACACGTCACCTGGCGTGGGGAAGCCATTCCCGGCAGCCTGTTTGATTTCGCGCTCTATTTCTTCCACAACCACAAAAACCTGCTGGCAAAAGGCAGTGGCCCCTATTTCTATCTGCCAAAAACGCAGGCCTGGCAGGAAGCGGCGTGGTGGAGTGACGTGTTCAGTTATGCAGAAGATCGTTTCAATCTGCCACGTGGCACCATCAAAGCCACCCTGTTGATTGAAACGCTGCCTGCGGTTTTCCAGATGAACGAAATTCTGCATGCCCTGCGTGACCACATCGTCGGCCTGAACTGTGGGCGTTGGGACTATATCTTCAGCTATATCAAAACCCTGAAAAATTATCCCGATCGTGTACTGCCCGATCGTCAGGTCGTCACTATGGATAAGCCGTTCCTGAGCGCCTACTCGCGCCTGCTGATCAAAACCTGCCACAAGCGCGGTGCCTTTGCGATGGGCGGCATGGCGGCATTTATTCCGAGCAAAGACGCGGAGCGTAACAATCAGGTGCTCAACAAAGTGAAGGCCGATAAAGAGCTTGAAGCGCGTAACGGTCATGACGGAACGTGGATCGCCCATCCGGGCCTCGCAGACACGGCAATGGAAGTCTTTAACCGCGTACTCGGTGACAATAAAAATCAGCTCTTTGTTACGCGCGAAGAGGATGCGCCAACGGCTGAAGAACAGCTGCTGGCACCGTGTGCAGGTGAACGTACGGAAGAGGGCATGCGCGCCAACATTCGCGTTGCGGTGCAGTACATCGAAGCCTGGATCTCTGGCAACGGCTGCGTGCCGATCTACGGCCTGATGGAAGATGCCGCCACGGCGGAAATCTCCCGCACCTCTATCTGGCAATGGATCCATCATCAAAAAACGCTCAGCAACGGCAAGCCGGTGACCAAAGCCCTGTTCCGCCAGATGCTGGCCGAAGAAATGCGGGTGATCCAGGACGAGTTGGGCGAACACCGCTTCAGCAGCGGACGTTTTGACGATGCTGCACGCCTGATGGAACAAATCACCACCTCAGATGACTTAATCGACTTCCTGACTCTGCCGGGCTACCGCTTCCTGGCGTAACTCACCACATAACAATATGGAGCATCTGCACATGAAAACCCGTACCCAACAAATCGAAGAACTGAAGAAAGAATGGACACAACCGCGCTGGGAAGGCATTCGTCGTCCGTACAGCGCGGAAGAAGTGGTGAAATTACGCGGCTCGGTCAATCCGGAATGCACGCTGGCGCAAAATGGCGCGGCGAAAATGTGGAAGCTGCTGCACGGTGGTTCCAAAAAGGGTTATATCAATAGCCTCGGGGCGTTGACCGGCGGTCAGGCACTGCAGCAGGCGAAGGCCGGTATTGAGGCTGTTTATCTTTCCGGCTGGCAGGTTGCGGCGGATGCCAACCTGGCATCCAGTATGTATCCGGATCAGTCCCTCTACCCGGCGAACTCCGTGCCGTCGGTGGTTGATCGAATCAACAACACCTTCCGCCGTGCGGATCAGATCCAGTGGGCGGCAGGCATCGAACCCAACGATCCGCGCTTTATTGACTACTTCCTGCCGATCGTCGCGGATGCGGAAGCGGGTTTCGGCGGCGTGCTGAACGCGTTCGAGCTGATGAAATCAATGATTGAGGCCGGTGCAGCGGCCGTTCACTTCGAAGATCAGCTGGCATCGGTGAAGAAGTGCGGACACATGGGCGGTAAGGTGCTGGTTCCGACCCAGGAAGCGATTCAGAAGCTGGTTGCCGCGCGTCTGGCGGCAGACGTGCTCGGCGTGCCGACGCTGGTCATTGCCCGTACCGATGCGGATGCGGCTGACCTGATCACCTCTGACTGCGATCCGTACGACAGCGAGTTCATCACCGGTGAGCGCACCAGTGAAGGGTTCTATCGTACCCATGCAGGCATCGAACAGGCGATCAGCCGTGGCCTGGCGTATGCCCCTTACGCCGACCTGGTCTGGTGTGAAACCTCCACGCCGGATCTGGCGCTGGCAAAACGTTTTGCCGATGCCATTCATGCGAAATATCCGGGCAAACTGCTGGCCTATAACTGCTCGCCGTCCTTCAACTGGCAGAAGAATCTGGATGATAAAACCATCGCCAGCTTCCAGCAGCAGCTTTCTGACATGGGCTACAAGTACCAGTTCATTACCCTGGCGGGTATCCACAGCATGTGGTTCAACATGTTCGACCTTGCACATGCTTATGCGCAGGGTGAAGGCATGAAACACTACGTCGAGAAGGTTCAGCAGCCAGAATTCGCCGCCGGAAAAGAGGGTTATACCTTCGTTTCTCACCAGCAGGAAGTGGGAACGGGCTACTTCGACAACGTGACCACTATCATTCAGGGCGGTGCCTCCTCCGTCACCGCCTTAACGGGATCAACCGAAGAAGCACAGTTCTAATCGTTTCCCCCTCTCCCCCCTCGGGGAGAGGGTTGGGGTGAGGGGGAATATATGTCGCGTGGCCTGGAATTACTGATTGCTCAAACTATTTTGCAGGGCTTCGATGCCCAGTATGGTCGTTTTCTTGAAGTGACATCCGGTGCGCAACAGCGCTTCGAACATGCAGACTGGCATGCGGTTCAGCAGGCCATGAAGCAGCGTATTCACCTTTATGACCACCACGTGGGTCTGGTGGTGGAGCAGTTGCGCTGTATTACCGATGGTAAAAGCCCGGATGCGGACTTTTTACTGCGCGTGAAAGAGCACTACACCCATTTATTACCTGACTACCCGCGCTTCGAGATTGCGGAGAGCTTTTTCAACTCCGTCTATTGCCGGTTATTTGACCACCGCTCATTATCTCCTGAGCGGTTATTTATCTTCAGCTCTCAGCCTGAACGACGATTTCGTGCTATCCCACGTCCGCTGGCGAAAGATTTCTTCCCGGAACGCGGGTGGGAGAAGCTTTTGCACCGTGTGCTAACCGATTTGCCGCTGCGTTTGCCCTGGGAGAATAAAACCCGGGATATAGGTTATATCCACACCCACCTGCGCGAAACCTTCGGCGAGGCGTTGCTCGGCCGCAGCCACTTGCAGGTTGCCAACGAGCTTTTCTATCGCAATAAAGCCGCCTGGCTGGTAGGAAAACTGGTCACGCCATCGGCCATCGTACCGTTTCTGCTCCCCATCCATCGCACAGATGACGGGGAACTGTTTGTCGATACCTGCCTGACCACCAGCGCCGAGGCCAGCATTGTATTTGGCTTCGCCCGCTCCTATTTCATGGTGTACGCACCGTTGCCTGCCGCGCTGGTGGAATGGCTGCGGGAGATCCTGCCGGGCAAAACCACCGCCGAGCTGTATATGGCGATTGGCTGTCAGAAGCACGCTAAAACGGAAAGCTATCGGGAATACCTGCGTTATGTCACCACCGCAGATGAACAGTTTATCGAAGCACCTGGCATTCGCGGCATGGTGATGCTGGTGTTTACGCTTCCGGGGTTCGACCGCGTATTTAAGGTCATTAAAGACCGGTTCGCGCCGCAGAAAGAGATGACCGCCGCGCACGTCCGCGCCTGCTATCAGCTGGTCAAAGAGCATGACCGTGTCGGACGTATGGCGGATACTCAGGAATTCGAAAACTTTGTGCTGGATAAGCAACAGATCGACCCGGCGCTGATGGCGCTTTTGCTCAAGGAAGCATCCGGGAAAATCACCGATCTTGGCGACAAAATCGTGATTAGCCATCTTTACATCGAGCGCCGCATGGTGCCGCTGAACATCTGGCTGGAGCAGTCCGAGGGTCAGGCGCTGCGCGATGCTATAGAAGAATACGGTAACGCGATTCGCCAGCTTGCCGCGGCCAATATTTTTCCGGGCGATATGCTGTTTAAAAACTTCGGCGTCACGCGCCACGGGCGAGTGGTGTTTTATGATTACGACGAGATTTGCTACATGACCGAAGTGAATTTCCGTGATATCCCGCCGCCCCGTTACCCGGAAGATGAACTGTCTGGTGAACCGTGGTACAGCGTTTCGCCGGGCGATGTCTTTCCCGAAGAGTTTCGCCACTGGCTGTGCGCCGACCCGCGCATCGGGCCGCTATTTGAAGAGATGCACGCCGACCTTTTTCGTGCCAGCTACTGGCGTGGGCTGCAAACGCGGATCAAAAACGGGCATGTGGAAGATGTGTACGCTTACCGCCGCAAGCAGCGGTTTTGCATCCGGTTTAACGAATCCCACCATACGCCAGCGTCACCTCTTTCGCCGCCTTAATCACCAGCGCACCTAACTCGGTGACGCGGTCGTCGGTCATGCGCGAAATTGGCCCGGAGATAGAGATGGCGGCAAACGGCTCGCGGTGCTCATCAAAGATACAGGCCGCGATACAGCGCAGACCCAAAGCATGTTCTTCATCATCAAATGAATAGCCACGCTTGCGGGTTAACGCCAGATCCTCTTTCAGATGCACCGGCGAAACCAGCGTGGCATGGGTATAGGCGTGCAGCCCTTTACGATGCAGCAGCCCTGTCACCTGATCTTCGCTGAGCTGAGACAGAAACGCTTTTCCTGCCCCGGACGCATGCATCGGCAGCTTACCGCCAATCGGCGCGGACATACGCATCAGCTGCGTGCACTGCACCTGATCGATAATGATTGCCTGATGATCGCTCTGATCAAGCACCGCCAGGTTTACCGTCTCGCCGGAATCTTCCATCAGCTTGCGCAGAATCGGATGGACAATCGCCAGCAGATTGCGGCTTTGCAGGAAGCTGCTGCCAACGATAAAGGCATGTGCGCCCACCGCCCAGTGTCCCAGCTCGCCGACCTGGCGGACAAAGCCCAGCTGCTGCATAGTGGTCAGCAGGCGGTGCGTGGTGGAGTTCGGCAGGCCAGCCTGCTGGGCCAGCTCCGTCAGGGCCACGCTGCTGTGCGACTCGGCTATCCACTCCAGCAGCTTCAGACCGCGCGTGAGCGATTGAACCTGTCCGCTCGGTTGTGCAGCGGGGGTGGCAGCAGGTTTTCTGCCGCGTTTGGCGGGAACGGTCGCGACCATGACGATCTCCTTTTTCTGTATCGTGGAAATCATTTTCGTTTTATTTGGTGATTTTGCAACCGTTATCCTGACTGATCGGAGGAGTGATGGTGAACATGTCTCATGTTACCGCTGTGTGACTTTTCCACCCTGCGAGATTGTGCCAGTATGGAACGCAGCCTTTTGGCCTTGTTGAGCGTTGTCGGGAGCAAGTGTGAGCAGCAAAGTAGAGCAACTGCGTGCGCAGTTAAATGAACGAATTCTGGTGCTGGACGGCGGCATGGGCACGATGATCCAGGGCTATCGTCTGAGTGAAGACGATTTCCGCGGCGAACGCTTCGCTGACTGGCCTTGCGATCTGAAAGGTAACAACGACCTGCTGGTGCTCAGCAAGCCGTCCGTCATTAAGGATATCCACAATGCCTACTTCGAGGCAGGGGCAGATATCGTTGAAACCAACACCTTTAACTCGACAACCATCGCCATGGCGGATTACCAGATGGAATCCCTGTCGGCGGAGATCAACTTTGAGGCGGCTAAACTGGCTCGTGCCTGCGCAGATGAATGGACTGCCCGCACGCCGGACAAACCGCGCTACGTTGCCGGGGTGCTTGGCCCAACCAACCGCACCGCATCAATCTCACCGGACGTCAACGACCCGGCATTTCGTAATATCACCTTTGACCAGCTGGTCGCTGCCTACCGTGAATCGACCAAAGCGCTGGTGGAAGGCGGTTCCGACCTGATCCTGATTGAAACGGTTTTCGACACCCTCAACGCCAAAGCCGCGATTTACGCGGTGAAAGAGGAGTTCGAGGCACTGGGCGTTGACCTGCCGATCATGATTTCCGGCACCATTACCGACGCCTCCGGCCGTACCCTGTCCGGCCAGACCACCGAAGCGTTTTATAACTCCCTGCGCCACGCGGAAGCGCTCTCCTTTGGCCTGAACTGTGCTCTGGGGCCAGATGAACTGCGCCAGTACGTGCAGGAGTTATCGCGCATCGCAGAATGCTATGTCACCGCGCACCCGAACGCCGGTCTGCCCAATGCCTTTGGTGAATACGATCTGGATGCCGACACCATGGCGGCGCAAATCCGCGAGTGGGCTGAATCTGGCTTCCTGAACATTGTTGGCGGCTGCTGCGGCACCACGCCGGAACACATTGCCGCCATGAGCAACGCCGTGGCCGGGCTGCCGCCGCGTAAGCTGCCTGAGCTTCCCGTTGCCTGTCGTCTTTCTGGTCTCGAGCCGTTGACCATTGGTGACGACAGCCTGTTTGTGAACGTGGGTGAGCGGACTAACGTTACCGGTTCCGCGAAGTTCAAACGTCTGATCAAAGAAGAGAAATACAGCGAAGCGCTGGACGTCGCCCGCCAGCAGGTGGAAAGCGGCGCACAGATTATTGATATCAACATGGACGAGGGGATGCTCGACGCCGAAGCGGCGATGGTGCGTTTCCTCAACCTGATTGCCGGCGAGCCGGACATTGCCCGCGTGCCGATCATGATCGACTCCTCCAAGTGGGAGGTCATCGAAAAAGGGCTGAAGTGCATTCAGGGTAAAGGCATCGTCAACTCTATCTCGATGAAAGAGGGCGTTGATATCTTTATCCACCACGCGAAGATGGTCCGCCGCTACGGTGCCGCCGTGGTGGTCATGGCCTTCGACGAAGTGGGCCAGGCGGATACCCGCGAGCGTAAAATTGAGATATGCCGCCGCGCGTACAAGATTTTGACCGAAGAGGTGGGTTTCCCGCCGGAAGACATCATCTTCGATCCGAACATTTTCGCCGTCGCGACCGGGATTGAAGAGCATAACAACTATGCCCAGGACTTTATCGGCGCATGTGAAGACATTAAACGTGAATTGCCGCATGCGTTAATCTCCGGCGGCGTGTCGAACGTGTCGTTCTCGTTCCGCGGCAACGACCCGGTGCGTGAAGCGATCCACGCCGTGTTCCTCTACTACGCCATCCGCAACGGGATGGACATGGGGATCGTTAACGCTGGCCAGCTGGCGATTTACGATGACCTCTCTGCCGAGCTTCGCGACGCGGTAGAAGATGTCATCCTTAACCGTCGCGACGACGCCACCGAGCGCATGCTGGACCTCGCGGAGAAATACCGCGGCAGCAAAACGGATGAATCGGCCAACGTTCAGCAGGCCGAGTGGCGTTCCTGGGACGTGAAAAAGCGTCTGGAATATTCGCTGGTGAAAGGCATCACCGAGTTTATTGAGCAGGACACCGAAGAAGCGCGCCAGCAGGCAGCCCGCCCGATTGAGGTGATCGAAGGCCCGCTGATGGACGGCATGAACGTGGTCGGCGATCTGTTCGGCGAGGGAAAAATGTTCCTGCCGCAGGTGGTGAAATCTGCCCGCGTGATGAAGCAGGCCGTGGCCTATCTGGAGCCGTTTATCGAGGCCAGCAAAGAGAAAGGCTCCAGCAACGGCAAGATGGTCATCGCCACCGTGAAGGGCGACGTGCACGACATCGGCAAGAATATCGTCGGCGTGGTGCTGCAGTGCAATAACTACGAAATTATCGACCTCGGGGTAATGGTCCCGGCGGATAAAATCCTCAAAACCGCGCGTGAGGTGAATGCCGACCTGATTGGCCTTTCCGGGCTGATCACGCCGTCGCTGGACGAGATGGTCAACGTGGCGAAAGAGATGGAGCGTCAGGGCTTCACTATTCCGCTGCTGATTGGCGGAGCGACCACCTCGAAAGCCCATACTGCGGTGAAAATCGAGCAGAACTACAGCGGCCCGACGGTCTATGTGCAGAACGCCTCGCGCACCGTAGGCGTGGTGTCCGCGCTGCTCTCCGACACCCAGCGCGATGACTTCGTGGCGCGCACCCGCAAAGAGTACGAAACCGTCCGCATCCAGCACGGTCGTAAGAAACCGCGCACGCCGCCGGTTTCACTTCAGGCGGCGCGCGATAACGATCTGGCGTTTGACTGGTCGAGTTATACCCCGCCGGTCGCGCATCGTCTGGGCGTGCAGGACGTCACCGCCAGCATCGAAACGCTGCGTAACTACATCGACTGGACGCCGTTCTTCATGACATGGTCGCTGGCGGGCAAATATCCGCGCATCCTCGAGGATGAGGTGGTAGGTGAAGAGGCGAAGCGGTTGTTTAAAGATGCCAATGACATGCTCGACAAGCTGAGTGCAGAGAAATCCCTCAATCCGCGCGGCGTGGTGGGGCTGTTCCCGGCGAACCGCGTGGGTGACGATGTGGAAATCTACCGCGATGAAACCCGCACGCATGTGCTGACCGTGAGCCATCACCTGCGTCAGCAAACGGAGAAAGTGGGCTTCGCCAACTACTGTCTGGCGGATTTCGTCGCACCGAAACTGAGTGGCAAAGCCGACTATATCGGCGCCTTTGCGGTAACCGGCGGCCTGGAAGAAGATGCGCTGGCGGAGGCATTCGAAGCGCAGCATGATGATTACAACAAAATCATGGTCAAAGCGATTGCCGACCGCCTGGCGGAAGCCTTCGCTGAGTATCTGCATGAGCGCGTACGTAAGGTGTACTGGGGCTACGCGGCCAATGAAAACCTCAGCAACGAGGAGCTGATCCGCGAAAACTACCAGGGCATTCGCCCGGCCCCGGGCTATCCGGCCTGCCCGGAGCACACCGAAAAAGGCACCATCTGGAAACTTCTCGATGTTGAGGCCCATACGGGGATGAAACTCACCGAGTCGTTTGCCATGTGGCCGGGTGCCTCCGTCTCAGGCTGGTACTTCAGCCACCCGGACAGCAAGTACTTTGCCGTGGCGCAGCTACAGCGCGATCAGATCGAAGATTACGCCCTGCGCAAAGGCATGAGCGTGTCAGAAGTCGAGCGCTGGCTGGCGCCTAATCTCGGCTACGACGCCGACTAAAATCACTTTTCCTTACAACAAACAGGGCGCTCATGGGGCGCCCTGTCTCTTTCTTACGTTTAAACCCTTATACTGAACCTAAGGAAAATGAATAACGATAAGGAGGAAAACCTTCCGTGCTGACCCTGTTACATCTGCTCTCCGCAGTCGCACTGCTCGTTTGGGGGACCCATATCGTCCGTACCGGCGTGATGCGCGTCTTTGGTGCTCGTTTACGCACCGTTCTCAGCAGCAGCGTTGAGAAGAAGCCGCTCGCCTTTTGTGCGGGGATAGGCGTCACGGCGCTGGTTCAGAGCAGTAATGCCACCACCCTGCTTGTCACCTCCTTTGTGGCACAGGATCTGGTGGCGCTCGCGCCGGCACTGGTGATCGTGCTGGGGGCCGACGTGGGTACCGCGCTGATGGCGCGTATTCTGACGTTCGATCTCTCCTGGCTGTCGCCGCTGCTGATTTTCATTGGCGTCATCTTCTTCCTCGGGCGCAAACAGACGCGTGCCGGGCAGCTTGGGCGCGTGGGGATTGGCCTGGGGCTGATCCTGCTGGCGCTGGAGCTGATTGTGCAGGCGGTCACCCCCATCACCGAAGCCAACGGCGTTCAGGTCATCTTCGCCTCTCTGACCGGTGACATCATGCTGGACGCGCTGATTGGCGCGGTGTTTGCCATCGTCAGCTATTCAAGCCTGGCAGCCGTATTGCTGACGGCCACGCTCACCGCTGCCGGGGCGATCTCCTTCCCGGTGGCGCTATGTCTGGTGATTGGTGCGAACCTGGGGTCTGGCCTGCTGGCAATGCTCAACAATAGTGCCGCCAACGCTGCGGCTCGCCGCGTGGCGCTCGGCAGCCTGCTGTTTAAGCTGGTGGGTAGCCTGATTATCCTGCCGTTTGTGCACCCGCTGGCGAACCTGATGGATAACCTCTCGCTGCCGAAAGCTGAGCTGGTGATCTATTTCCACGTTTTCTATAACCTGGTGCGCTGCCTGGCGATGGTGCCTTTTGCTGGGCCGATGGCCCGCTTTTGCGAACGACTCATTCAGGATGAACCGGAGCTGGATGCGCGCCTGAAACCGAAGCATCTGGATACCTCCGCGCTGGATACCCCGGCGCTGGCGCTGGCGAATGCCGCCCGCGAGACGCTACGCATGGGTGATGCGATGGAAACCATGCTCGAAGGGCTGCAGAAGGTGATGCACGGCGAACCGCGTGAAGAGAAAGAGTTGCGCAGGCTGGCGGACGATATCAACGTGCTTTATACCGCCATTAAGCTCTATCTGGCGCGTATTCCGCAGGATGAACTGGCGGAAGAGGAGTCTCGCCGCTGGGCAGAAATCATCGAGATGTCGCTCAACCTGGAGCAAGCCTCCGATATCGTGGAGCGTATGGGGAGTGAGATTGCAGATAAGTCACTGGCAGCACGTCGGGCATTCTCCATTGAGGGCCTGAAGGAGCTGGAGGCGCTCCACGAACAGCTGTTGAGCAACCTGAAGCTGGCGATGCTGGTCTTCTTCTCCAGCGACGTGCCGAGCGCGCGCCGCCTGCGTCGTAACAAGCATCGCTTCCGCATCCTCAACCGTCGCTACTCGCACGCCCACGTTGAGCGTCTTCACCAGCAAAACGTGCAGAGTATCGAGACCAGCTCCCTGCACCTGGGGCTGCTGGGGGACATGAAGCGTCTAAACTCGTTGTTCTGCGCGGTGGCCTATAGCGTGATGGAACAGCCGGATGAAGATGACGAGCGGGACGAGTATTAATCTCTGAAAGCGCCTCGCAAAACCGTTTTGCGAGGCGTGACACCTTATGAAGCGCCATTTACGCTGCAGACCTTACATTTTTAAGGGAATAGAAAATGTTCGTTTATTACGCTACACTTCGCCAATTCATGCGCATACCGATGGGGGTTCTCATGCGCACTACTCATGGCATCAAAAAATCAGTCAATGTGTCGTTAGCACCAGAAATCCTTGAAGAGGCGCGACGGCTTAAACTTAATCTCTCTGCTGTACTCACGGCTGCATTGCAGGAGCAGTTTCGTGCGCATCAGCGTGCTGAGTGGTTAGCAGAAAATAAAGCGTCTATCGAGGCTATTAACCAGTGGGTTGATGAAAACGGCTCCTTTAGTGACTTTCAGAGGTCGTTCTGATGGAGCAATATTTTGCTTATGAGAATGAAGGTAAGGGGAAAACTGCCTATCCCTGGCTAATCAATATGCAGCATCCCGTGGCCAATGTGATGAAGCATGTTCTGGTCGCCCCCACAGTTGAGCTTAGCCACCTGGGAGGCATTCAGCCGCCTGCGAAAGTGTGCCCTGTCGTTGAGATAGCGGGTAAGCCCTGCGTGGTTATGATGCACATGATGGCAGGCATATCGCCAAAAGAGTTAGGCGAGCGTGTCGCCGATCTTACTCAAAACCGGGCCTCATTGCGGGATGCACTCGATTTTTTGATCAACGGTTACTAACACTTTTTTGTCAGCCGCAAGGTAAGGTATATTTCGCCCTTCACAGGAGAAACTATGCTGCCAACTCAATCAACCCGATTAAACAAATACATTAGCGAGAGCGGGATCTGCTCACGTCGCGAGGCTGACCGTTACATTGAACAAGGTAACGTGTTTCTTAACGGCAAACGCGCCACCATCGGCGATCAGGTGGTGCCTGGCGACGTGGTCAAAGTGAATGGTCAGGTCATCGAACCGCGTGATGCAGAAGACCTGGTGTTTATCGCGTTGAATAAACCGGTTGGGATTGTCAGCACCACGGAAGACGGTGAGCGAGACAACATCGTTGATTTCGTGAACCACAGCAGCCGCATCTTCCCGATTGGCCGTCTGGATAAAGATTCGCAGGGGCTGATTTTCCTCACCAACCATGGCGATCTGGTGAACAAAATCCTGCGAGCCGGTAACGACCATGAGAAAGAGTACATCGTTACGGTAAACAAACTGGTAACGGACGAGTTTATCCGCGGGATGAGCGCAGGCGTGCCGATCCTGGGCACGGTGACGAAGAAGTGTAAGGTCAAGAAAGAAGCGCCTTTCGCGTTTCGTATTACCCTGGTACAGGGCTTAAACCGCCAGATCCGCCGCATGTGCGAGTACTTCGGTTATGAAGTGACGAAGCTTGAACGTACGCGCATCATGAACGTTAGCCTGTCCGGGATCCCGCTGGGCGAGTGGCGTGATTTAACGGATGACGAGCTGATTGAGCTGTTCAGGCTTATCGAAAACTCGTCGTCAGAAGCGAAGCCGAAGGCTAAGGCGAAGCCGAAAACCCAGGCGATTAAACGCCCGGTGGTGAAGGCGCCGCAGGCGGAAGAGAAAGGGCGAGGCAAGTCGGGTAACGGTAAGCGATTTACCCAGCCGGGTCGTAAAAAGAAAGGGCGCTGATTAGCGCCTTCCACGGGTTGACGTGCTGGCGGACCAGGAGAAGGTCGCCTCTGCATCCGGTTTATAAGCCTGCTCTTTTTTCAGTTTGCGGGCTTTCTTCGCCGCGGCGTCACGTTCCGCCATCAGCTTGTCGATGTACTCTTTTTTCACCTGATTGGTTTCGGCGTTCGTCAGCGTGCGGCCATGTGCAATGCGGGCGCGGTCGAGAAGCGTTTTCAGTTCGCGCTGCTCGGCTTCCGTCATGTCTTTCTGGGTCAAACGTGGTGTAGCCATTGCTGAAGCCTCCTGAGGGGGAGGCTTCAGTGTAAAGCAATTTAATCCTGTTTCACCGCTTCTTTTTTCGTTTGTGCATTAATCGGTTTGCCGGACCAGTAGCCCGCCAGCAGCGAACCTGAAAGATTGTGCCACACCGAGAACAGGGCACCCGGCAGGGCCGCCAGCGGCGAGAAGTAAATTTTGCCAAGCGCCGCCGCCAGACCGGAGTTCTGCATCCCTACTTCAATCGCCAGCGTGCGGCAGGTGGATTCGTCGAAACCAAACAGCTTCCCGCCCCAGTATCCTCCCAGCAGGCCGATGGTGTTATGCAGCACGACTGCGACGATCACCACAAAACCGACGGAAGCAATGTGCGAGGCAGAACCCGCCACCACGGCGCTGATGATGGCCAGAATGCAGACCATCGAAAACGCAGGCAGGTAGGGCTCAACGGCTTTCACCACGCGCGGGAACAAATGGTGAATGACCAGCCCCAGGGCAATCGGGATCACCACAATCTGCAGAATGCTGAGCAGCATCCCCATCACGTCCACCTGAATATGCGCGTCCACGTACAGGCGGGTTAACAGCGGCGTGGCAATCACGCCCACCAGCGTGGAAACGGATGAAATGGTAACGGAGAGGGCTACATCCCCTTTAGCCAGATAGATCATGACGTTAGACGCCGTGCCGCTGGCGACGCTGCCCACCAGCACCATTCCGGCAGAGAGATCCGGCGGCATCTTAAAGGCCATCGCCAGCAGCCACGCCGCGAGCGGCATCACCAGGTAATGCAGGAAGATACCCGCAGCAACCGGAGCCGGGCGCGACAGCACGCGTTTGAAATCATCGATTTTTAAATGCACGCCCATGCCGAACATAATCAGCATCAGCAGCGTGGCGACCCACGGACCAATACCGGTGAACGTGGCGGGCGTGTAATACGCGAGTACAGAGAGCAGCAGCGCCCATATGGGGAACAGCCGGGTGATAACGGATAACATAGTGAATTCCTTGCAGTATTGTCGTGTTGTTTTGTTATGAAAAAGCCGGGTCTGTGCCCGGCTTATCGATATTGTTTAACGTGCTAACGAATTTTATTCAAACAAATTCTGATGAAGTTTCTGCACAACCTGCTCAGCCTGATCGGCAGGGACCAGGAAACAAAGGTTGTAGCTGGAGGCACCGTAGCAAATCATGCGGATGTTGAACGGGTCGAGCACACCAAACACCTCTTTGCCCACGCCGCAGGCGCGCGACAGCTTGTTGCCAATGATGGCCACCAGCGCCAGGTTTTCTTCTACTTCCACGCGGCACAGCTCGGACAACTCAATCAGCAGCGACTGCGTCAGCAGTGTATCGCCGGTGGAGGTCGAGCCGGTAGTGTCCAGCGTCAGCGCAATGCTCACTTCGGAGGTGGTGATGAGGTCTACGGAGATATTGTGACGCGCCAGAATGCCAAACACCTCTGCCAGGAAACCGCGGGAGTGGAGCATATTGTGGCTATGCAGCGTCACCAGCGTCTGGCGACGGCGCAGGGCCAGCGCACGGAACAGCGGTGGGTTTTCCGTTTTCTTGCAAACCAGCGTGCCGCCCGCTTTAGGATCTTTACTGGAGCCCACGAAGACCGGAATATCGCTGCGCACGGCAGGCAGCAGCGTTGCCGGGTGTAGCACCTTCGCGCCGAAGGTGGCCATTTCCGCCGCTTCTTCAAACGCGATCACATCAATACGTTTCGCCGCGGAAACCACGCGCGGGTCGGTGGTGTAGATACCCGGCACGTCAGTCCAGATATCCACACGGGTGGCATGCAGAGCTTCACCCAGCAGAGCCGCGGTATAGTCGCTGCCGCCACGGCCCAGCGTCGTCGTGCGACCTTTGGCTTCGCTGCCGATAAAGCCCTGGGTGACCACCATGCCTTCAGCCAGGCGCGGGGCCAGTTGCAGGTTGGTGAGCTCAGCCAGCATCTCAACGTCCGGTTCAGCGCGGCCAAAACGGTCACTGGTGCGCATCACTTTACGCACGTCAAACCACTGCGCCTGAACGTTACGTTCGCGCATGATTTCAACGAACAGCAGGGTAGACATCAATTCACCGTGGCTGACCAGTTCATCGGTCAGGGCGGTGGAGGTGGCCAGAGACGCTGCTTCTGCCAGGGTGGTGATATTTTCCAGCAGGCGTTCCACTTCTTCGCGGATCACGTTTGGATTTTGCAGACGCTCAAGGATGTCGAACTGAATTTTGCGCAGTGCATCCAGCTTCACGAAACGTTCTGTCGCTTCCAGTCCTTCAGACAGAGAAACCAGCAGGTTCGTCACGCCAGCGGATGCGGAGAGCACCACCAGGCGGGTATTCGGATCGGCCAGCACCACATCGGCGCTGCGGTTCATGGCATCGTAGTCGGCCACACTGGTGCCGCCAAACTTGGCGACCACAAAACTCGTCATAACAACCTCGTGTCAGGGAATGAATAAGCGACCTTGGCACAAGAGTGAAACGAAAACAGGTGCAGGCGCAAAATACGGCCCTATAAATAAAATGCGGGGGAGGTCCTGTCAATGCTGGGATTATGCGGATTTTTTATGGGGGGGTACCCCTGAGAAACAGGACTTATAACAGGGCCATATTTTATGCTCCGTTTTACCCCCTTTTGACCGACAATTCGCCGCCCGGGAGGGCACTTCAGCAGCTATACTTTTCGGGTCTTTTCACCTGTGTTTGATGCAGGCCAGGGCAATGGCATAAAAACCATCACAATTTTTATTTGCAGGCGCTACAATCGACCGCAGTCACAATTCTCAAATCAGAAGAGTATTGCTAATGAAAAACATCAACCCAACGCAGACCGCTGCCTGGCAGGCACTCCAGAAACATTTTGATGAAATGAAAGACGTCACCATCGCGGATCTGTTCGCGAAAGATGCCGATCGTTTCGCTAAGTTCTCCGCGACCTTCGACGACCTGATGCTGGTGGATTTCTCCAAGAACCGCATTACCGAAGAGACGCTGGCAAAGCTGCAGGATCTGGCAAAAGAGACTCAGCTTGCCGACGCTATCAAGTCCATGTTCTCCGGCGAGAAAATCAACCGCACCGAAGACCGTGCTGTGCTGCACGTGGCCCTGCGTAACCGTAGCAATACGCCAATCATCGTTGACGGCAAAGATGTTATGCCGGAAGTGAACGCGGTGCTGGAAAAGATGAAAGCTTTCTCCGAAGCGATCATCTCCGGTAGCTGGAAAGGCTATACCGGTAAAGCGATCACCGACGTGGTAAACATCGGCATCGGCGGTTCTGATCTGGGTCCGTTCATGGTGACCGAAGCGCTGCGTCCGTACAAAAACCACCTCAACATGCATTTCGTGTCTAACGTCGATGGTACTCACATCGCGGAAGTGCTGAAGAACGTGAACCCGGAAACCACCCTGTTCCTGGTGGCGTCTAAAACCTTCACCACCCAGGAAACCATGACCAACGCCCACAGCGCGCGTGACTGGTTCCTGAAAACCGCGGGCGACAACAAGCACGTGGCGAAACACTTTGCGGCGCTGTCCACCAATGGTAAAGCGGTTGGCGAGTTCGGTATCGACACCGCGAACATGTTCGAGTTCTGGGACTGGGTTGGCGGCCGTTACTCTCTGTGGTCTGCCATCGGTTTGTCCATCATTCTGTCCGTAGGCTTCGATAACTTCGTTGAACTGCTCTCCGGCGCGCACGCGATGGATAAACACTTCTCCACCACCGCACCTGAGAAAAACCTGCCGGTGCTGCTGGCGCTGATTGGTATCTGGTACAACAACTTCTTTGGTGCTGAAACCGAAGCGATCCTGCCGTACGACCAGTACATGCATCGCTTTGCGGCCTACTTCCAGCAGGGCAATATGGAATCCAACGGTAAGTACGTTGACCGTAACGGCAACGCGGTGGATTACCAGACGGGTCCAATCATCTGGGGTGAGCCGGGCACTAACGGCCAGCACGCGTTCTACCAGCTGATCCACCAGGGAACCAAAATGGTACCGTGCGATTTCATCGCCCCGGCTATTACCCATAACCCGCTGTCTGACCACCATCCAAAACTGCTGTCTAACTTCTTCGCCCAGACTGAAGCGCTGGCGTTCGGTAAATCCCGCGAGGTGGTTGAGCAGGAGTATCGCGATCAGGGTAAAGATCCGGCCACGCTGGACCACGTTGTGCCGTTCAAAGTGTTTGAAGGCAACCGCCCAACCAACTCCATCCTGCTGCGTGAAATCACCCCGTTCAGCCTGGGTGCGCTGATTGCGCTGTACGAGCACAAGATCTTTACTCAGGGTGCCATCCTGAACATCTTCACCTTTGACCAGTGGGGCGTTGAACTGGGCAAACAGCTGGCAAACCGCATTCTGCCAGAGCTGGGTGACGATAAAGCAATCACCAGCCACGACAGCTCGACCAATGGTTTGATTAACCGCTATAAAGCCTGGCGCGCGTAATTAAAACATCATGAAAATGTGCCGGCGAAATGCCGGCATTTTTTTATCGGATAATTCCTGATGTCTGTTAGTTAACTCAAATTCTGGATGTGAGTTTAATCCGAAAAAGACGGTTAACCCGTTAATTGTTGCGGTTTATTTTAAGAAAATACGTAGAAGTAAGATAATGGGCTTATATTATAAATTATTGATTTTTAGTGATTATATATTTTAATTATTTGCTTTTCATTTCGATTTTATCCATTAGTCCGAAAACCCATTCCCTATTTCCCCTCACGGTAATCCCGCTGCTTTAGTTGTGTATACTCGATTCCGCCTGAATTTCTTTTCGGGCAAATCTCCATTCATTCATTGAAGGGAAATTGTTATGAAGAAAGTACTGTATGGCATTTTTGCCATATCTGCACTTGCGGCGACATCTGTCTATGCAGCTCCGGTCCAGGTCGGGGAAGCAGCAGGGTCGGCAGCGACGTCTGCGTCTGCGGGAAGCTCTACCGCAGCCAGCACCAGCGCCGTAAGTTCAGCCGTGGGTGTCGCGCTGGCGGCAACCGGTGGCGGTGATGGCTCCAATACCGGAACCACGACCACTACGACAACCAGCACCCAGTAAGACCGGGTGTTTTAATCATAACCACACTTCGGTGTGGTTATTTCGCCCCTTCGGAGAAGAGTCGTGAAGCGACCTGCAATCATTCTGATTTGCCTGCTGTTGCAGGCGTGCTCAGCCACCACCAAAGGGCTGGGTCATTCACTGTGGGACAGCCTGTTCGGTACGCCGGGCGTGCAATTGACCGATGACGAACTTCAGAACATGCCCTACGCCAGCCAGTACATGCAGCTTAATGATGGCCCGCAACTGTTTGTGGTGCTCGCTTTCGATGAAAACGGGCAGCAGAAATGGGTGACGCAGGATCAGGCCACCATCGTGACGCAGCATGGCCGTATCGTGAAAACCCTGCTCGGGGGCGACAACCTGCTTGAGGTGAACAATATCGCGGCCGATCCGCTGATCAAGCCGAACCAGATTACCGACGGCGCTGGCTGGACGCGCACGATGGGCTGGACTGAACACAAGCAGGTGCGTTACGCCACGGCGCATTCCACCTTCCGCTGGGATGGCACCGACAGTGTGAAAGTGGGGAGCGATGAAACCCAGGTACGCGTGCTGGATGAAGAGGTAACAACCGACCAGGCCACCTGGCATAACCGCTTCTGGATCGACGAGGAAGGGCAAATCCGTCAGTCCCTGCAGTATCTCGGTGCCGGTTTCTTCCCGGTGAAAACCACGCTGATCAAGGCCGCAAAATCATGAAAACAATTATCCGCGTTGCGCTAATTGCGAGCCTTGCAACCCCTGCGGCATGGTCTGCAGGAACGGTGAAGGTCTACACGGCGGACAACGAGAAACCCAAAACGTTAACCAACGCTGAACATCTGCTCGATCTCGTCGGGCAGCCGAGGCTTGCCAACAGCTGGTGGCCGGGGGCGGTGATCGGCGAGCGTCAGGCAACGATTAAGGCAGAGCAAGAACATCTTGCACTGCTTGCCCGTCTGACAGGTCTGGCGGCGCAGGAAGACGGTGACGATGCCGCAGCAATCAATAGCATTCGCCAGCAGCTTCAGGCGCTGAAGGTGACTGGCCGCCAGAAGGTGAATCTTGATCCCGATGAAGTGCGCGTCACGGAAAAGGGCAACCCAACCCTTGAAGGGGAGTACACCCTCTGGCTGCCCGTAAAACCGACGACGGTGACCGTGATGGGGCTTGTCAGCAGCCCGGGTAAAAAGCCCTTTACGCCAGGTCGCGACGTGGTGAGCTATCTCGACGAGCAAAGCCTGCTGAGCGGTGCCGATAACAGCTACGCCTGGGTCGTTTACCCTGACGGGCACACGCAAAAAGCGCCGGTAGCTTACTGGAATAAACGCCATATCGAGCCCATGCCTGGCAGCATCATTTTTGTCGGTTTTGCCGACCATTTCTGGACGAAGGCATATGACGGGCTTAACGCCGATATCCTTCACTCCCTGACACAGCGGATACCGGAAGAATGAAAAAAACCTATCTCTACAGCATGCTGGCGCTCTGTGTAAGCGCCGCCTGTCATGCAGAAACGTATCCGGCACCCATTGGCCCGTCTCAGTCAGACTTCGGCGGCGTCGGTTTACTGCAAACGCCCACCGCGCGCATGGCGCGTGAAGGGGAAATCAGTCTGAACTACCGCGATAACGACCAGTACCGCTACTATTCCGCCTCGGTACAGCTTTTCCCGTGGCTTGAAACCACGCTGCGCTACACCGATGTTCGAACGAAACAGTACAGCAGCGTCGAGGCGTTCTCTGGCGACCAGACTTACAAAGATAAAGCCTTCGACCTCAAGCTGCGCCTGTGGGAAGAGAGCTACTGGATGCCGCAGGTGTCCGTGGGGGCCAAAGATATCGGCGGGACCGGCCTGTTTGATGCGGAATACATTGTGGCCAGCAAGGCCTGGGGGCCGTTCGACTTCTCGCTTGGCCTGGGATGGGGCTATCTCGGTACCAGCGGTAACGTCAAAAACCCGTTCTGCACCTACAGCGATAAATATTGCTACCGCGATAACAGTTACCAGAAAGCGGGTTCCATCAACGGCGACCAGATGTTCCATGGCCCGGCCTCGCTGTTCGGTGGCGTGGAATACCAGACCCCCTGGCAGCCATTGCGCCTGAAGCTGGAGTACGAAGGAAACGACTACTCGCAGGATTTCGCCGGGAAGATTGAGCAGAAGAGCAAGTTTAACGTCGGCGCCATTTATCGCGTCACCGACTGGGCCGACGTTAACCTCAGCTACGAGCGCGGTAATACCGTGATGTTTGGTTTCACGCTGCGCACCAACTTTAATGACATGCGGCCGCACTACAATGATAACGCGCGCCCTGCCTACCAGCCGGAACCGCAGGATGCGATTCTGCAGCACTCCGCGGTGGCAAATCAGCTGACGCTGCTGAAATACAATGCCGGTCTGGCGGATCCGAAGATTCAGACCAAGGGCGACACGCTTTACGTCACCGGCGAGCAGGTGAAATACCGCGACTCGCGGGAAGGGATCGAACGCGCCAACCGGATCGTCATGAACGATCTCCCGGACGGGATCCGCACAATCCGCGTGACCGAGAACCGCCTGAACCTGCCGCAGGTGACGACGGAAACGGACGTTGCCAGCCTCAAGCGCCATCTCGAAGGCGAGCCGCTCGGGCATGAAACCGAGCTGGTGCAAAAACGCGTTGAGCCGGTCGTGCCAGACACCACCGAGCAAGGCTGGTATATCGACAAGTCGCGCTTTGATTTCCATATCGATCCGGTGCTGAACCAGTCCGTTGGCGGACCGGAAAACTTCTACATGTATCAGCTGGGCGCAATGGCGACGGCAGATCTGTGGGTCACCGACCATCTGCTGACTACCGGTAGCCTGTTCGGCAATATCGCCAACAACTACGACAAATTTAACTACACCAACCCGCCGAACGATTCAAAACTGCCGCGCGTAAGAACTCGCGTTCGTGAATACGTGCAGAACGATGTCTACGTGAATAACCTGCAGGCCAACTACTTCCAGTACTTCGGCAACGGTTTCTACGGCCAGGTGTACGGCGGATATCTGGAAACCATGTTCGGTGGCGCAGGGGCAGAGGTGCTTTACCGTCCTGTCGACAGCAACTGGGCATTTGGGATTGATGCCAACTACGTGAAACAGCGTGACTGGCGCAGCGCGCAGGACATGATGAAGTTCACCGACTACAGCGTCAAAACGGGCCATCTGACCGCCTACTGGACACCATCATTCGCGCAGGATGTACTGGTGAAAGCCAGCGTCGGCCAGTATCTGGCGGGCGACAAGGGTGGCACGCTGGATATTTCCAAACACTTCGACAGCGGCGTCGTGGTGGGCGGTTATGCCACCATCACCAACGTCTCGCCGGACGAGTACGGGGAAGGGGACTTCACTAAAGGGGTCTATGTGTCGATTCCGCTGGATCTCTTCTCGTCAGGCCCAACCCGCAGCCGTGCGGCAGTGGGCTGGACACCGCTGACGCGCGACGGGGGTCAGCAGCTTGGGCGTAAGTTCCAGCTGTATGACATGACCAGCGATAAGAACGTTAACTTCCGTTGATGCTTGTTTGCCCGGTGGTGCTGCGCTTACCGGGCCTACGATATTGCTTTTGTAGGCCGGGCAAACGCAGTGCCGCCCGGCAAGAATGCTAATGCGGACAAAACATAAACAAAAAATATAGATCCCCGTCACATTTTTGCGTTATACAGGAACCTCGCCCTGGAGAATGAGGTGCTGTATGACATCCCTGACTCGCCCGCGCGTTGAGTTTATCTCAACGATCCTCCAGACCGTGCTAAATCTCGGTCTGCTAAGCCTTGGTCTGATTCTGGTCGTCTTCCTTGGCAAAGAGACGGTGCATCTGGCGGATGTGCTGTTCGCCCCTGAACAAACCAGCAAATATGCGCTGGTGGAAGGCCTGGTGGTCTACTTTCTCTACTTCGAGTTTATTGCCCTGATTGTGAAGTACTTTCAGTCGGGCTTTCACTTCCCGCTGCGCTATTTTGTCTACATTGGGATCACCGCGATTGTGCGGCTGATCATCGTCGATCATAAATCCCCCCTCGACGTGCTGATCTACTCGGCGGCGATCCTGCTGCTGGTGATCACCCTCTGGCTGTGTAACTCGAAGCGGCTGAAACGGGAATAAAAAAATGGCGCTCCGAAGAGCGCCTAACAACAGTCACAAGTTGGGTCAATACAATACGTCTAAAGTTGAGGGTTGCAGTGGCATAACAAATGAAACTTAACCTTTCACACCGCCCGCCGTCAGGCCGTTAACCAGCCAGCGCTGGGCCAGCAGGAACACCACGGTAATCGGGATGGCAGAGAGTACAGCCGCCGCAGCAAAGTCGCCCCACAGGTAGTTTTGCGGGTTGAGGTATTGCTGCATACCCACGGCCAGGGTGTAACTGTTCACGTCGCGCAGTAACAGAGAGGCGACCGGTACTTCGGTGATCGCAGCGATAAACGACAGGATAAACACCACCGCCAGGATAGGTACCGACAGCGGCAGCAGCACCAGACGGAAGGCCTGCCACGGAGTAGCGCCATCCAGCGCGGCCGCCTCTTCCAGCGAACCGTCGATGGTTTCGAAATACCCTTTGATGGTCCACACATGCAGGGCGATACCGCCAAGATAGGCGAAGATCACGCCGCCGTGGGTGTTCAGGCCGATAAACGGCACGTACTGACCCAGACGGTCAAACAGGGCATACAACGCGACCAGCGACAGCACGGCCGGGAACATCTGGAAAATGAGCATGCCTTTCAGCAGCGTCGCTTTGCCCGGGAAACGCATACGGGCGAAGGCGTAAGCACAGGTGGTGGAGAGCGTGACAATACCGATTGCGGTAATGGTCGCCACTTTCACCGAGTTCCACAGCCACAGCAGCACCGGGAACGGCGGAGGAGTTACGCGTCCATCCGCATGCTCCACGCTGAAGCCCAGCGCTAGCTTCCAGTGCTCCCAGGAGATTTCGTTCGGGATGAGACTCCCGGTCGCGAAGTTACCCGAACGCAGGGAGATAGCGATAACCATCAGCAGCGGGAACATGATTGCCGCGATGAAAATCAGCAGGCCTAAGTGTGTCGCCAGGAGGCGCAATTTCTGAGATTTGGGTTGTACCATAGCCATGATCGATGCCCTCCTTAGTCAAATTTCATACGTGTGGCTTTCAGGTTCACAATCGCCAGGGCACCAACCAGCAGGAAGATCAGGGTGGCAATGGCTGCTGCCAGACCGAAGTCCTGTCCGCCGCCGCCTTCGAAGGCGATACGGTAGGTGTAGCTCACAAGCAGGTCGGTATAGCCTGCCGGCGTGGTGGTGCCGAGACGGTCCGGGCCACCGTTGGTCAACAGCTGAATCAGCACGAAGTTGTTAAAGTTAAAGGCAAAGCTGGCGATCATCAGCGGGGTCAGCGGCTTAATGAGCAGCGGCAGCGTAATTTTAAAGAAGTTCTGGAACGGACCCGCACCGTCCATCGCTGAAGCTTCGTACAGATCGTCCGGGATAGCCTTCAGCAGGCCCATGCACAGGATCATCATGTACGGGTAGCCCAGCCAGGTGTTCACGATAATAATCATCGAGCGGGCGGTGGTTGGGTCGCTGAACCAGGCCGGTTTGATACCGAACAGCGCGCTCAGCATCATGTTGATTTCACCGAAGCTCTGGTTAAACAGCCCTTTGAAAATCAGAATCGAGATAAACGACGGCACGGCATACGGCAGAATCAGCAGCACGCGGTAAATCGCTTTGCCTTTCAGGGATTCCCACTGCACGAGACAGGCCAGCACCATGCCCACGGCCACGGTCAGGATCACGGTGAGCACCGAGAAAATCACCGTCCAGACGAAGATGGCGAAGAAAGGTTTCTGGATGCCTTCGTCGGTGAACACGCGGGTAAAGTTATCCCAGCCGATGGTAACGGTATAACCCGGGCTGAGTTTGTCATCACCCCATTTGCCGTCGGCAGTAATGGACTGATAGAAACCAATGTCGTTGTTCGGGCGATACTTCACGCCGCTCTGATTGTTAGTCAGCGTGCCGTCTTTTGCCAGGGTATAGAGCGGCTGAGTGCCGGAGAACTGGCGCAGCGAGCTCATGGTCACTTTGCTTTCATCTGGCAGCACGGCGGTGAGCTGGGTCAACGCCTGTCGATTCTGGGTAATGATACGCAGGTTAGCACGTTCACCTTCCGGCAGGGCCGCAGCCTCTTTTAAGGCCAGCTTCTGCTCGCCGCCAAATTTAAACGCGTCGGAAATATAGTTTTTGCCGCTCTCACCGTCAGTGAGCGCTAACTTCCATTCGTCACCCGCAGGATACAGGCCGAAATTAAAGGTTTTTCCCGCCTGATAGGAACGGTCCAGAAGCACCTGTTGGGCGCGTTCCTGCGCAAGCTGGTTGGTGCTGCTGTAGTTGGTGAAAGCAATGGCGATGGTACAGATCAGCGGGAACAGGACAAACAGCCCCATCCCGGCCACGCCAGGGTAAACATAGCGCCAGGCATAGGCTTTACGGTTGGCGAAAATATACAGGCCAGCAGAGCTTAAGATCAGCGTCATGATGGCAAAGAGATATTCCCCTTGTACGTACATTAAAACAACAAGGTAACCCACCAGCAGACACAGCAGACCTATCACTGACCATTTCAGCGCGTCGCTTTGCCACCAGTGCTTCTTTTTAATGACATCCATGGGGTTCTTCCTCTACAACGGTGGAAACTTTTCGTCAGGTGGCGCGGCGCTTACCTGACCTACGGATCGTGCCGTAGTCGTAGGGCGGGTAAGCGCACGCGCCACCCGCCGTTTTTCTGCTTATTTAGTAATACGACCCTGCGCATCCTTCAGCGCGGCATCAACAGTCTGACGACCGCTTGCTGCGTTGATGACTGCAGTACGGGTGGCGTACCAGAACGCTGCCATCTGTGGGATGTTCGGCATGATTTCGCCTTTCTGGGCGTTATCCATAGTGGCCGCGATGCGTGGATCTTTCGCCAGCTGATCCTGGAAGGATTTCAGCGCCACGGCGCCCAGCGGTTTATCCTTGTTCACTTCATCCAGACCCTGATCGGTCAGCAGGTAGTTTTCCAGGAACTCTTTCGCCAGCTCTTTGTTCGGGCTGGCGGCGTTGATACCCGCACTCAGCACGCCAACGAACGGTTTAGACGGCTTGCCGTTGAAGGTTGGCAGCAGCGTTACGCCGTAGTTGATTTTGCTCTTATCGATGTTGGTCCAGGCCCACGGACCGTTGATGGTCATCGCGGTTTCGCCTTTGTTGAACGCCGCTTCCGCGATGGAGTAATCGGTATCCGCGTTCATGTGTTTGTTCTTGATCAGGTCAACCAGGAAGGTCAGGCCTTTTTTCGCGCCTGCGTTATCCACGCCCACGTCTTTCACGTCATATTTGCCGTTTTCAAACTTGAACGCGTAACCGCCGTCGGCAGCAATCAGCGGCCAGGTGAAGTACGGCTCTTGCAGGTTGAACATCAGAGCGGATTTACCTTTCGCCTTCAGCTCTTTATCCAGTTTCGGGATCTCTTCCCAGGTTTTCGGTGGGTTTGGTACCAGGTCTTTGTTGTAAATCAGAGACAGGGCTTCCACCGCGATAGGGTAAGCGATCAGCTTGCCGTTATAGCGAACGGCATCCCAGGTGAACGGGAAGAGTTTGTCCTGGAACGCTTTGTCTGGGGTGACTTCAGCCAGCAGGCCAGACTGCGCGTAGCCGCCGAAACGGTCATGCGCCCAGAAGATGATGTCCGGGCCGTCGCCGGTTGCTGCAACCTGCGGGAATTTCTCTTCCAGTTTGTCCGGATGTTCTACGGTAACTTTGATACCGGTGTCTTTCTCGAATTTTTTGCCCACTTCGGCCAGGCCGTTATAGCCTTTGTCGCCGTTAATCCAGATAACCAGCTTGCCTTCTTCAATTTTGGCGAGCGCCGGTGCGGAAACCATCATTGCTGCAAGGGCGGACAATGCGAAAACGCGTGCGCCAGTCTTGATATTCATATCTGCCATCCTTTTGGTGATGTCTCGTAGTATGACTTCAGTGGTTCAACGTGAATCAGTCTCCTTATTTGACATCCTCTTTCCATCCTCCCAACCCCTACGCCCCACCCCCTGTTTGTGTGATCTCCGTTGCATAAATTTAAGTTATGAGTGCTGGCGCACATAAAAACCCACCGAATTTTGCAGGCGGCTTCACGAATTTCGCCTCAGCCCCCCGGCTGCGGTCGCAGAGCCTGCTCTCTCATCCTCCCGCCTCCTCCCCCATAAAAAAGCCGGGGGGTGGAGGATTCGTGAAAGTTATAGATACCCCATAGTGAACTTATGTTGAATGTTTCTGTCGGTGACAGGTTGTAACGAAGGGAGAAGGGCATGGCGAGCGTACAGCTGCGTAATGTAACGAAAGCCTGGGGCGACGTAGTGGTGTCAAAAGACATCAATCTGGACATCACTGAAGGTGAGTTTGTGGTGTTTGTCGGCCCATCAGGCTGTGGTAAATCTACTCTGCTGCGTATGATTGCCGGTCTTGAAACCATCACCAGCGGCGACCTGCTGATCGGTGATACCCGAATGAACGACATCCCGCCTGCCGAACGTGGCGTCGGTATGGTGTTCCAGTCTTATGCACTTTATCCCCATCTTTCCGTTGCCGAGAACATGTCCTTTGGCCTGAAGCTGGCCGGCGCGAAGAAAGACGTGATTAACCAGCGCGTCACCCAGGTGGCGGAAGTATTACAGCTGGCGCACCTGCTGGAGCGTAAACCGAAAGCGCTTTCCGGCGGTCAGCGTCAGCGTGTGGCGATTGGCCGTACGCTGGTGGCCGAACCGCGCGTGTTCCTGCTCGACGAACCCCTTTCTAACCTGGATGCCGCCCTGCGCGTTCAGATGCGTATCGAAATCTCCCGTCTGCACAAACGTCTTGGCCGCACGATGATTTACGTCACCCACGATCAGGTCGAAGCGATGACGCTGGCCGACAAAATCGTGGTGCTGGATGCCGGTCGCGTGGCGCAGGTGGGCAAACCGCTGGAGCTCTATCACTACCCGGCAGACCGCTTTGTTGCAGGCTTTATTGGCTCGCCAAAGATGAACTTCCTGCCCGTTAAAGTGACTGCAACGGCCATTGAACAGGTACAGGTGGAGCTACCAAACCGCCAGCAAGTCTGGCTACCGGTGGACAGCGCCAACGTACAGGTCGGGGCAAACATGTCCCTCGGTATCCGCCCTGAGCATCTCCTGCCGAGTCACATCGCCGATGTGACCCTGGAAGGTGATGTTCAGGTCGTTGAACAGCTTGGTCACGAAACACAGATTCATATCCAGATCCCCGCCATCCGTCAGAACCTGGTTTACCGCCAGAATGACGTGGTGTTGGTAGAAGAGGGTGCCACATTCGCTATCGGCTTGCCGCCAGAGCGTTGCCATCTGTTCCGTGAGGATGGCACTGCATGTCGTCGGTTGCATAAAGAGCCAGGCGTTTAAGCAATCCCAAAAGAAGACACGAAACCGACAGGTGAAGTGTTCAAAGAAAAGCAATGATCTCAGGAGATAGAATGATGATTACTCTGCGCAAACAAGTCCCTCTGGCAATCGCCGTTGCGGCAGGCATCCTGTCTGCCCAGGCGGGTGCTGTGGACTTTAAAGGTTATGCTCGTTCCGGCATCGGCTGGACCGGGAGTGGCGGTGAACAACAATGTTTCCAGGCAACCGGTGCACAAAGTAAATACCGTCTTGGTAACGAATGTGAAACCTATGCCGAGCTGAAACTGGGCCAGGAAGTGTGGAAAGAGGGCGATAAGAGCTTCTACTTCGACACTAACGTTGCGTATTCCGTTTCTCAGCAGAATGACTGGGAATCCACCAGCCCGGCCTTCCGTGAAGCAAACGTGCAGGGTAAAAACCTGATTGAATGGCTGCCAGGTTCTACTATCTGGGCCGGTAAGCGTTTCTATCAGCGTCATGACGTTCACATGATCGACTTCTACTACTGGGATATTTCGGGTCCTGGTGCAGGTATCGAAAACATCGATCTGGGCTTCGGTAAACTGTCTCTGGCAGCAACCCGTTCTTCTGAATCAGGCGGTTCTGCAACCTTCGCCGATCGTGATGCGAACGGCGATCGTATTTACGACAACGTTGTACCAAACGATGTCTTCGATGTTCGTTTAGCGGGTCTGGAAACCAACCCGGGCGGCACCCTGGAGTTAGGTGTCGACTACGGTCACACCAACATTCCTGACGACTACTACCTGCAGCCTGGCGCTTCTAAAGATGGCTGGCTGTTCACTGCTGAGCACACCCAGAGCATGTTGAAAGGTTTCAACAAGTTCGTACTGCAGTATGGTACGGACTCCATGACCTCCAACGGCAAAGGGATTCCACAGGGCGGCAGCGTTGATAACGACGGCTCCATGTGGCGTGTGCTGGACCACGGTGCAATTACCCTGGCAGACCGTTGGGACCTGATGTACGTCGGTATGTACCAGAACATCGATCGTGACAACAACAACGGTACCGAGTGGTGGACTGTGGGTGTTCGTCCGATGTTCAAATGGACGCCAATCATGAGCACCCTGCTGGAAGTGGGCTACGACAACGTCAAATCTCAGAAAACTGACGAGAAAAACAGTCAGTACAAAATCACCCTGGCACAGCAATGGCAGGCTGGCGACAGCATCTGGTCCCGTCCGGCTATCCGTGTCTTCGCAACATACGCGAAGTGGGATGAGAAATGGGGTTACGCAAACAACAGCGATACGGGTTACACCTCTGGTGTGGCTTACAGTGACACTTCTGCGAAAACCTTCAGCCGTGGCGACGACGACGAGTGGACCTTCGGTGCCCAGATGGAAATCTGGTGGTAATTCGTTAGACCTGACGTAATGACCTAAAAAGAGGGGCGCAAGCCCCTCTATCCTTAGGGTGCTGCGCGCTATTGCCTGGCCACCGCAGTGCTCACGCTATCAGAGGTAATAACAATGAAAATGAAGAAAAGTTTCGTCGCGCTGTGCCTCTCTGCGGGGCTGCTGGCCTGCGTTCCGGCGGTCACCTTTGCAGATGTCAATTTTGTTCCTCAAAATACCAGCGCCGCGCCTGCAATTCCGCCGGCGGCGCTTCAGCAACTGGTGTGGACACCGGTCGATCAATCGAAAGTACAAACCACTCAGCTTTCCGCTGGCGGTCAATCCCTGAATGTTCCCGGCATCAGCGGTCCCGTTGCCGCTTTTAGCGTACCCGCTAATATCGGCGAGCTGACCCTGACGTTGACCAGCGAAGTTAATAAACAAACCAGCGTATTTGCGCCGAACGTGCTGATTCTCGATCAAAACATGACGCCATCAGCCTTCTTCCCGAGTGATTATTTTAGCTACCAGGAACCGGGCGTGATGAGTGCTGATCGGCTGCAGGGCGTTATGCGCCTGACGCCAGCTCTTGGCCAGCAGAAAATTTACGTCCTGGTCTTCACAACGGAAAAAGATCTGCAGCAGACGACGAAGTTGGTTGATCCAGCGAAAGCTTATGCGAAAGGCACCGGAAACTCTGTTCCGGATATTCCTGACCCGCTTGCTCGCCATACCACCGATGGCCTGGTCAAACTAAAAGTCTCCACCAATAGTGCTTCCAGCGTACTGGTTGGCCCACTGTTTGGTTCGTCTGGCCCGGGTCCGGTAACCGTGGGCAATACCGCTGCCCCAGTCTATGCAGCACCTGCAGCTCCTGCCGCAACTGCCGCTGCACCAGCACCGGCGAAGAAAGCCGAGCCGGTACTGAACGACACCGAAGAATACTTCAACAACGCCATTAAGCAGGCGGTGAAGCGCGGCGATGTCGATAAAGCGCTGAAACTGCTTGATGAAGCCGAACGTTTAGGTTCAACCACTGCCCGTTCCACCTTTATCAGCAGTGTAAAAGGCAAGGGGTAACCGTTTCCCCACAGTGCTGATTTGTCAGTAGTTTAGTGCGCCTGAGTGGGCGCACTTTTTTTCGTGTCCGCCAGGCTGTTGCATCCATGTTGCGATCGTGATCGTTAAATAACGTTTGGCCCCCCTCAATCCGTGTTTCTGCGATACAATGCCATTACGTTATGTATCGGAGAGTCTGGCATGTCACACCCCGCGCTAACGCAACTGCGTGCGCTGCGCTATTTCGACCAAATACCTGCGCTTGATCCGCAGCAACTGGACTGGTTGCTGCTGGAAGATTCCATGACGAAACGTTTTGAACAGCAAGGTAAAACGGTCACGGTGACCCTGATACAGGAAGGGTTTGTCTCCGGCGATGAGATCGCCAGCGAGCTGCCGCTGCTGCCGCAAGAGGAACGCTACTGGCTGCGCGAAATTTTGCTCTGTGCCGATGGTGAGCCCTGGCTTGCCGGACGGACGGTAGTGCCCGAGTCCACCCTTTCCGGGCCTGAGCTGGCGCTGCAGCGGCTGGGGAAAACCCCGCTGGGACGTTATCTTTTTACCTCATCTGAGCTGACCCGGGATTTTATTGAGATTGGGCGTGATGCCGAACTGTGGGGACGCCGTTCCCGCCTTCGCCTGAGCGGTAAGCCGTTAATCCTGACGGAACTTTTTTTACCGGCATCACCGTTGTACTAAGAGGAAGAAAAAATGGAGTGGAGCCTGACGCAGAATAAGCTGTTGGCGTATCACCGCTTAATGCGTACTGATAAACCTATTGGCGCGTTACTGCTGCTGTGGCCGACCTTATGGGCGCTGTGGGTTGCAACGCCGGGCGTACCGCCGCTATGGATCCTGGGCGTATTTGTCGCCGGTGTCTGGCTGATGCGCGCGGCGGGTTGCGTGGTGAATGACTATGCCGATCGTAAATTCGACGGCCATGTAAAGCGGACAGCCAACCGTCCGTTACCCAGCGGCCAGGTGACCGGAAAAGAAGCCCGCGTGCTGTTCCTCGTACTGGTGCTGCTCTCATTCCTGCTGGTGTTAACGCTGAACACCATGACAATTCTGCTTTCCGTCGCTGCGCTCGCGCTGGCCTGGGTTTATCCGTTCATGAAGCGCTATACCCATCTGCCTCAGGTTGTGTTGGGCGCGGCATTTGGCTGGTCGATTCCGATGGCGTTTGCGGCGGTGAGTGAATCCCTACCGCTCAGCTGCTGGCTGATGTTCCTGGCGAATATTCTCTGGGCCGTGGCGTATGACACGCAATACGCGATGGTAGACCGCGACGATGACCTGAAAATTGGTATTAAATCGACCGCCATTCTCTTTGGACGTCAGGACAAACTGATCATCGGCATTTTACAGGTGGCGGTACTGGCACTGATGGTCGCGATTGGCCGTCTGAACGGGCTGAACTGGGAGTTTTACTGGTCGGTGCTGGTGGCGGGATTGCTGTTTGCTTACCAGCAAAAGCTGATTGCCAAACGCGAACGTGAAGCCTGCTTTAAAGCGTTTTTGAATAATAACTATGTCGGGCTGGTGCTGTTTTTAGGCCTGGCGATGAGCTATTTCTTATAAAAAAGTCGGGTGGCGGCTTCGCCTTACCCGACCTACGATCTGGAAGAACATGTAGGCCCGGTAAGCGTTAGCGCCACCGGGCGTTTTTTTATCGACGACGCAACAGCCTGAGGGCGTTCGCCGTCACCAGCACCGTTGCCCCCGTATCCGCCAGCACTGCCAGCCACAGCCCGGTCATGCCGAGCAGCGTCGTAACCAGGAAAATCCCCTTCAGTCCGAGCGCAATCCCGATGTTCTGGCGGATATTGGCTCGCGTCGCCCGCGCCAGGCCGATCATCTCTGCCAGCCCGGTCAGACGGTTATGCGTCAGCGCCGCGTCTGCCGTCTCCAGCGCCACGTCGGTGCCGCTTCCCATCGCAATGCCTATGGTGGATGCTTTCATCGCTGGTGCATCGTTAATGCCGTCTCCGACCATCGCGAGCGGGGCGTGGCTGTTCAGTTCGGTTACCGCACTGACCTTATCGGCGGGCAGCAATCCAGCTTTAAATTCCAGTCCCAGTTCACCCGCAATGGCTGACGCCGCACGTGGGTTATCCCCGGTCAGGATCACGCCCTGCACGCCCAGCTGATGCAGCGCCGCTACGGCTTCCTTCGCGTCATCACGCAGGGTATCGCGCAGCGCCAGCATCCCTTTCGTCACGCCGTCCTGCATAACAACCACGACAGTTTGCCCGGCCTGCTCTAACGCCTGAACCTGTGCGGAAGGGGAGTGACCCGCCGCGACAATCAGGACCTTTTTACCGTCGACGTTGGCCTCAATCCCAGACCCGACCAGCGCGCGCTGGGCGGTGGCCGCCGGAATCGGTAATCCGCGAGCCTGCGCTTCCCGCACAATGGCCTGCGCCAGCGGGTGGGTGGAACCCTGTTCGACGGCGGCGGCTAAGGTAAGCAGTTCATCTTTAGCGATATCCTGCGGATAAATGCCGGTCACCTGGGGTTTGCCGACGGTTAACGTGCCGGTTTTGTCGAAGGCGATATGCTGAACCTGGCTCAGCTGCTCCAGCGCCGCGCCGCCTTTAATCAGCGCCCCGCGACGTGCCGCTGCCGCCAGACCGGAGGTGATCGCCGCTGGCGTGGAGATCACCAGCGCGCACGGGCAGCCAATCAGCAGCAGGGTCAGACCTTTATAAATCCAGCCCTCCCAGAGCGCGCCAAAGAACAGCGGTGGAACGAGCGTAACCAGCAGAGCAACCAGCATAATTGCGGGCGTGTAAATCCGGCTAAAGCGATCGATAAAACGCTCGACGGGGGCACGACGCTCTTCAGCTTCTTCAATCAGCTTCAGGATACGGTCGATGGCGCTGTCGCCGGGCCCGGAAAGCACCTCAAGCTGCACCAGGCGGTCAACGCTGGTGGCGCCTGCAGGCACTTTTTCTCCCGCGGTACGCTCAACCGGAATGGATTCCCCTGTCAGGGCGCTTTCATCAAAGCTTGCGGTGGCGCTAAGCAGTGCGCCATCGGCAGGCAAGCGCCCCCCTGCGGCGACTTCAATGACGTCGCCCGGGCGCAGCGTGCTGATGGCGACCGTTTCACGTTTGCCTTCGTTAACCCGCGTCGCGGTTTCCGGCTTCAGTGCCATCAACGCGCTCACCCCTTTACGCGCGCGGCTGGCGGCCCAGCCCTCAAGTCGTTCGCCGATCAGGAACAGCAGCAGAACCATCGCCGCTTCCGCCGTCGCGCCGATAAACAGCGCGCCGATCGCCGCCACGCTCATCAGCGTTTCGATGGCGAACCAGCTGCCGCTTCTCATCAGACGTAATGCCTGGCGGGCAATCGGAAACAGTCCGACCAGCGTGGTGGCGATAAACGCCAGGTTGCCAAACGGATGGTTGATCCGTTCCAGACCCCAGCTCAGGGCCATCATGATGATGAGGGTAATGAGCGGCAGATTTTCCTTCAGGGAGGCGGTCTTTTCGACAGGGGCTGTTTCGCTGCGCAGGGTGTATCCCGCCTTGCTGACGGCGGCTTCAACCTGCTTACTGACATCCTTGTCGGCGCTGACTAACAGCTTTTCGGTCGCAAAAAGCACCTGAACGTGGCTGACGCCCGGCACCTGTTTGACCGCATTTTCCACTTTACGTGCGCAGGCTGCGCAGTCCATACCGTTGACGGCCCAGCTGTAGCGATTACCGCTTTCGGGCTGCGCGTCGGCTTGCGTTTCGCAGCTCCCCTCGCAGCAGCAGTCCTCTTTTGGCGGAACCGGGCTGAGCTTAAGTGCCGAAAATTGTGGGATTTTTTTAGGTGTTTCTGGAGTCGACATGGCAGTCTCCGGTAATGATAATTTTCTCATTAACCGCAGCATACACTCTGGAGTCGACTCCAGAGTCAAGCGTTATTTAGATATACAGCGAACGCACGATCAGGAAGTGCCCGGCAAAGTAGCAGGCGGAAGCAATCGCGTTGTCGGCGCGGAAGCGACGGCGATAGTGGCTGCCCAGCCAGACGATATTACCGAGTAAGAGCAGTGCTGCGCCGAAGAACGCAGACATCGCCTGAGACGTCGGGCGGAAGAACCAGAGCTCGCCAGCGAGCCACACCATCACCAGCGTCATGGCGATAAATGTACAGACCGGCAAACGCATCTCTTCCAGACGCGACCAGATCACCGCTATCAGCAGTGCGCCAATCACCAGCAGCACCAGCGGCAGCGGCCAGAAGAAGGAGAGCGTCATCTGGCTGGCGAAGTAGATGGTATACAGCAGATGCGACAGGAAAAACGCCCCAACGGCATACAGCAGACGCTGACGCGGGAGCAGAGTTAAGGCATCGCCAATCAGGGACGCGCACAGCCCGGCGAGAACCAGGTAGCTGATGGCGTTAAACATCGGCGCTTGCCAGGCAAGCAGCAGAAGGAGCAACAGCGTGACGGGTTTAAACAACCAGCGCTGCCAGGCTGGGCCACGGTAGGACGCATCAACATAAAGCCATGCGGAAAAACAGACAGCGATAAATGACCAAAGCATATTAACTCCCTGTAACTGTTAAGGCTGAATAATCAGTTTCTGATCCAGTGTAGTGACGCGGGCGGGCGTTTGGCAATGCCGGGGCAGGCGAGGTATCCTGAATTCCGCATAATCTGATGGGATGTTTCAATGAGCAAGATGCCGCTGTTTTTCATTATCGTGGTAGCGATTATCGTCATTGCCGCCTCGTTTCGCTTCGTGCAGCAGCGCCGGGAAAAGGCGGATAACGATGCCGCACCGCTGATGCAAAAGCGGGTGGTGGTGAGCAATAAGCGCGAGAAAGCCCTCAACGACCGACGCTCTCGCCAACAGCAGGTTACGCCTGCAGGCGCGACGATGCGCTATGAAGCCAGCTTTAAGCCGGAAACCGGCGGGCTGGAGATGACTTTCCGCCTGGAGGCGCAGCAGTACCACCAGTTGACGGTGGGTGAGAAAGGAATGCTGAGCTACAAAGGGTCGCGGTTTGAAGGTTTTAGGGCGGAATAATGCGCGATCGGTCCCCTCTCCCGGTGGGAGAGGGTTAGGGTGAGGGCATCAGGCCGCACCCTACTTCTTCACCTGCGCCTTAAACTTCTTCATCCACACCAGCAACTCAAACACGCCGAAAATAAATACCCGCAGTTGCTGCCAGCCGGTCATCGGCGGGCCATCTTTTGGCAGGCCGTTTTTCAGCATTACCATCTGCAGGGCGTGCATGAACGAGGTGAAAATCAGCGCCACGTTAACGAAGATGTTCAACGGGCGCGGGAACGGGTGCACCAGATTCAAAATCAAAAATGCCCAGACGCCCAGCATCAGCAAACGTCCCAGGTTAATCAGTACCGGCATCAGAGCCTCCTTGTACCTGACGGTGATAAAGACGATAAGCGACCTGACCGGCAACCTTTTCGCGGTGCAGATCCCAGTGCGCGGGCACCGGCGGAAGACCGTTTTCCACTTCGCTTTCAACGTAAATTAATGCGTCATCCGCCAGCCAGCCGTTTTGTTCCAGCAGGGATAACGTCTCTTCCAGCAGCCCCTTGCGGAACGGCGGATCGACAAACACCACCTGATGCGGCGTGCCTTTCTGCGCGAGGAAGCTCAGGGTATTGGTGTTTACGACTTTGGCGTTACTCGCTTTGAGCGTCGCCAGATTTTGCTGCAGCGTCTGTGCCACGCCGCGCTCCATCTCCAGCAGCGTGGCGCTGGCGGCGAAACGCGACAACGCTTCGAGCCCTAATGCACCGCTGCCGGCGAAGCAGTCCAGGCAGTGGGCATCTACCATTGACGGGGCGAGCCAGTTAAACAGCGTCTCGCGAACGCGGTCGGTTGTCGGGCGTAAACCGGGGCTGTCCGGCACCGGTAATTTCCGGCCTCGCCACTGACCGCCGATAATTCGAATTTGACCGGCCGGGGCGCGGGTGGGTTTCTTCATCTCTGGAAAGCTCTGTTAACCATTGCCCTGCGATTGCGGGCGGTGATGTCAATTAAGTAAAGTGTTAGACTATTTCATCATTTTTTTAGCTTCCCTGTATATAGCGCCGCGAGGAGTGTAGTCGCAGATGGCAAAACAAAAAAAACGTGGCTTCTTTTCCTGGTTGGGTTTCGGTGAAAAAGAGCAAGAAACAGAACAGAAAACCGAAGAACAACAGGTTGTAGAAGAGCAGTCACAGCCTGAAACGCCTGTAGAAACCGCTGCGGTTATCGAAGCGGAAGAACCTGTCCACAGCAAAGAAGAGATTGAATCGTTTGCTGAAGAGGTGGTTGAAGTCACTGAACAGGTTCAGGAGAGCGAGAAGCCAGAACCGGTTGTGCCCGAAGCCGTTACCGACGCACCGCAGGCCGTTATCGAACATGAAGAGCTGCCGCTGCCGGAAGAGGTTAAAGCCGAAGAGGTATCTGCAGAAGAGTGGCAGGCCGAAGCGGAAACCGTTGAAATTGTTGAGGCGGTGGAAGAAGAGGCGGCGCTTGAGCCAGAGCTGACCGACGACGAGCTGGAAGCCCAGGCGCTGGCGGCTGAAGACGCGGTTATCGTCGTGCCGGTGGAAGAGCAGGAGCAGGCTGAAGAAGAGATCGTTCAGGAGCAGGAAAAACCGACCAAAGAAGGTTTTTTTGCCCGTCTGAAGCGCAGCCTGTTAAAAACCAAAGAAAATCTGGGTTCCGGATTTATCAGTCTGTTCCGCGGCAAGAAGATCGACGACGATCTCTTCGAAGAGCTGGAAGAGCAACTGCTGATCGCTGACGTGGGGGTGGAAACCACCCGTAAGATCATCGCCAGCCTGACCGAAGGGGCAAGCCGCAAACAGCTGCGCGATGCCGAGGCCCTGTACGGCCTGCTGAAAGACGAGATGGGTGAAATTCTCGCAAAAGTTGATGAACCGCTTAATATTGAAGGCAAAACGCCATTTGTTATTCTGATGGTGGGTGTTAACGGCGTGGGTAAAACCACGACTATCGGCAAGCTGGCGCGTCAGTTCGAGCAGCAGGGCAAATCGGTGATGCTGGCGGCGGGCGATACCTTCCGTGCGGCGGCGGTTGAGCAGCTGCAGGTGTGGGGCCAGCGGAACAACATTCCGGTGATTGCCCAGCATACCGGCGCGGATTCCGCGTCCGTGATTTTTGATGCCATTCAGGCGGCGAAGTCCCGTAACGTGGACGTGCTGATTGCTGACACCGCAGGGCGTTTGCAGAACAAATCGCACCTGATGGAAGAGTTGAAGAAAATCGTCCGCGTCATGAAGAAGCTGGACGAAGATGCACCGCATGAAATTATGCTGACTATCGACGCCAGCACCGGACAGAACGCCGTTAGCCAGGCGAAGCTGTTCAATGAAGCGGTAGGATTGACCGGGATCGCGCTGACCAAGCTGGACGGCACCGCGAAAGGCGGGGTGATCTTCTCCGTAGCCGACCAGTTCGGCATTCCTATCCGCTACATCGGTGTGGGCGAGCGTATTGAGGATTTGCGTCCGTTTAAAGCGGACGACTTTATTGAGGCACTATTTGCCCGAGAGGACTAACAATGATTCGCTTTGAACACGTCAGCAAGGCCTATCTCGGTGGGAGACAAGCGTTGCAGGGAGTCACATTCCACCTGCAGCCAGGCGAGATGGCATTCCTGACCGGCCATTCCGGCGCGGGGAAAAGTACTCTGCTCAAGCTTATCTGTGGGATCGAACGGCCAAGCGCCGGGAAAATCTGGTTCAGCGGCCATGATATTAGCCGTCTTAAGAACCGTGAAGTGCCGTTCCTGCGTCGTCAGATCGGCATGATTTTCCAGGATCACCATCTGCTGATGGATCGCACCGTTTTCGATAACGTCGCTATCCCGCTGATTATTGCCGGTGCCAGCTATGATGATATCCGTCGTCGCGTCTCTGCGGCGCTGGATAAGGTTGGGCTGCTGGACAAAGCGAAGAACTTCCCGATCCAGCTCTCCGGCGGTGAACAGCAGCGTGTGGGCATCGCCCGTGCGGTGGTGAACAAGCCGGCCGTACTGCTGGCGGATGAACCCACAGGTAACCTGGACGATGCGCTCTCCGAAGGGATTTTGCGTCTGTTTGAGGAATTCAACCGCGTTGGGGTCACAGTATTGATGGCGACGCACGATATCGGGCTGATTTCCCGTCGTTCGTACCGCATGCTGACTCTGAGCGATGGACATTTGCACGGAGGCCATGGTGAACAAGCGTGATGCAATGAACCAGATTCGGCAGTTCGGGAACCGGTTTGACCGTTTCCGTAAGCCGCAGGGTGGCGGTGATGGCAATCGTAACGCACCCAAGCGCCAGAAAGCGGCGCCAAAGCCGGCTTCGCGCAAAACCAACGTGTTTAACGAGCAGGTGCGCTACGCTTTCCACGGCGCGTTGCAGGATCTGAAAAGCAAACCGCTGGCAACGTTCCTGACGGTGATGGTCATCGCCATCTCCCTGACGCTGCCAAGCGTCTGCTACATGGTTTATAAGAACGTGAACCAGGCGGCGTCCCAGTATTATCCGTCGCCGCAGATCACCGTTTATCTGGATAAAGCGCTCGACGATAACGCGGCGGCGCAGGTGGTCGGGCAAATCCAGGCCGAGCAGGGCGTGGAGAAGGTCAACTATCTTTCCCGTGAAGAAGCGCTGGGCGAGTTTCGCAACTGGTCCGGTTTTGGCGGCGCGCTGGATATGCTCGAAGAGAACCCGTTACCTGCGGTGGCGGTGGTGATCCCGAAGCTCGATTTCCAGGGGACCGATTCGCTAAATACGTTACGCGATCGCATCACCCGGATTAACGGAATTGATGAAGTGCGCATGGACGACAGCTGGTTTGCCCGTCTTGCCGCGCTGACCGGGCTGGTGGGACGTGTGTCGGCGATGATCGGCGTACTGATGGTGGCCGCGGTGTTCCTCGTCATTGGTAACAGCGTGCGCCTGAGCATTTTTGCTCGCCGCGATACCATTAACGTGCAGAAACTGATTGGCGCGACGGATGGCTTCATCCTTCGTCCGTTCCTCTATGGCGGCGCATTGCTCGGTTTTTCTGGCGCATTTCTTTCACTGATTTTGTCAGAAATTTTGGTGATGCGTTTGTCATCGGCCGTGACGGAAGTGGCGCAGGTTTTCGGAACTAAGTTTGATATCAGTGGCTTAGGCTTTGACGAGTGCCTGTTATTACTGCTGGTTTGCTCGATGATTGGTTGGGTGGCAGCCTGGCTGGCGACCGTTCAACATTTACGCCACTTTACTCCCGACTAATAAAAGCGTGATATAATCTTTCCCTGCACCGAGATGTTCGCTCTGCAGGGAAAGCGTCCCTGTTGTCTCTTCCCCTGTTATCATCTCCATGTCACATTTTGTGCGTAATTTATTCACTGCTGCACCTGGAACTTGTGGATAAAATCACTGTCTGATAAAAGAGTGAATGCTAATCTCGTTGCTCAAACGCTTTGGCATGGTTGTTGCCTGACGGGGACAACCTGGACCAGAAGAAACATTGAGAGGAATGAATGACCAAAGAAATGCAAACTTTAGCTTTAGCCCCTGTTGGTAACCTGGAATCTTACATCCGGGCTGCGAACACCTGGCCGATGTTAACGGCCGAGGAAGAAAAGGAGCTTGCTGAAAAGCTGCATTACCAGGGCGATCTGGAAGCAGCGAAAAAGCTGATCCTGTCTCACCTGCGCTTTGTTGTTCACATTGCTCGTAATTACGCGGGCTATGGCCTGCCGCAGGCGGACTTGATTCAGGAAGGTAACATCGGTCTGATGAAGGCTGTACGTCGCTTTAACCCGGAAGTGGGTGTGCGACTGGTCTCCTTCGCCGTACACTGGATCAAAGCAGAAATTCATGAATACGTGCTGCGCAACTGGCGTATCGTGAAAGTCGCCACGACAAAAGCGCAACGTAAACTGTTCTTCAACCTGCGTAAAACCAAGCAGCGTCTGGGCTGGTTCAATCAGGATGAAGTGGAAATGGTGGCGCGCGAGCTGGGTGTATCCAGCAAAGATGTGCGTGAGATGGAATCCCGTATGGCCGCGCAGGACATGACGTTTGATATGTCCTCCGACGACGACGGCTCTGACAGCCAGCCAATGGCTCCGGTTCTGTATCTGCAGGATAAAACCTCCAACTTTGCTGACGGCATTGAAGAGGATAACTGGGAAGATCAGGCCGCGAATAAGCTCACCCATGCGATGGAAGGCCTCGACGAACGTAGTCAGGATATTATCCGTGCCCGCTGGCTGGACGAAGACAACAAGTCCACGCTGCAGGAACTGGCCGACCGCTACGGCGTCTCCGCTGAACGTGTGCGTCAGCTTGAAAAGAACGCCATGAAAAAACTTCGCGCCGCTATCGAAGCGTAATTTCTGCGAAGTACACTGAGAACCCCTGGATGAGAGTCCGGGGGTTTTGTTTTTTTAGCGCCCGCTATGGCGAATTCCTCCCCCCTGGCAAACACTTACTGATGCGCTAAGCAGGCGATTTTCTCAGGGGGACAGGGTGAAAAATAACGAACTGAACGACCGGCGTTTGCAGGCGACGCCGCGCGGTATCGGCGTCATGTGTAATTTCTATGCCGATAAAGCCGAAAACGCCACGGTGTGGGACGTAGAAGGCAACGAGTATATTGACTTCGCCGCCGGCATTGCGGTGCTGAATACCGGCCATCGCCATCCCAAAGTCATTTCCGCTATTGAAAAACAACTCCACGCCTTTACCCATACGGCGTACCAGATTGTGCCGTATGAAGGCTATGTAGCGCTGGCCGAGCGTATCAACCAGCGCGTGCCCATTGATGGCCCGGCCAAAACGGCCTTTTTCTCGACGGGCGCAGAAGCGGTTGAAAACGCGGTTAAAATAGCCCGCGCCTATACCCGACGTCCTGGCCTCATCACTTTCGGCGGCGCGTTCCACGGCCGTACTTTTATGACCATGGCGCTGACTGGCAAAGTTGCGCCGTACAAACTGGGCTTTGGTCCGTTCCCTGGCTCGGTGTATCACGCGCAGTATCCGAACGATCTGCACGGCGTCAGCACGGCGGAGGCGTTAAAAAGCCTGGAACGCATCTTTAAAGCGGATATCGCACCGGATCAGGTCGCGGCCATTATTCTCGAACCGGTTCAGGGGGAAGGCGGTTTCAATATTGCACCTGCCGATTTTATGCAGGCGCTGCGTGCCCTCTGTGATACCCACGGTATTTTGCTGATTGCCGACGAGGTACAAAGTGGTTTCGCCCGTACAGGCAAACTGTTCTCGATGGAACACCACTGCGTGAAGCCCGATTTGATCACCATGGCGAAAAGCCTCGCGGGTGGGATGCCGCTCTCTGCGGTATCGGGCCGTGCCGACGTGATGGACGCACCTGCGCCGGGCGGACTGGGCGGTACTTACGCGGGGAACCCGCTGGCGATTGCCGCTGCGCATGCGGTGCTGGACGTGATTGATGAAGAGGATCTCTGTACACGTTCTGCGCATCTTGGTCATCACCTGGTAGAGGTGCTGAACAAAGCGAAGGAACACTGTCCGTATATCGCCGACATTCGCGCGCAAGGATCGATGGTGGCGGTAGAGTTTAATGACCCGCAAACGGGCCAGCCTTCGCCGGAATTCACCCGCCAGGTACAGGAACGCGCGCTGCAGGAAGGTCTGCTTCTGCTGAGCTGCGGCGTTTACGGCAACGTTATTCGTTTCCTTTATCCGCTGACAATCCCCGAAGTGCAGTTCCGTCAAGCGCTGGACATTATCTCCGCCTCGCTGACACGTTAAAGCCACGCGCCCGGTGAAATCTTTGCCGGGCTTATCATATATTCATTTCAAATTAGCTATTCCAAAATCATAAAAATGGGGTATGTTTTAGCAGAGTATGCTGAAAAAGCGCGAACAGCACACCAATAACTGAAATAAAGCGCTGCACAACAACATCACAACAATCGTAATAACCATAATAATGGGGAATCTCAGGATGAACATGAAGGGTAAAGCGTTACTGGCAGGATGTATTGCGTTGGCATTCAGCACCATGGCACAGGCAGACATTAAGGTGGCTGTGGTTGGCGCAATGTCCGGTCCGGTAGCACAGTACGGCGACCAGGAATTTACGGGCGCTGAACAGGCGGTTGCAGACATTAATGCTAAGGGCGGTATTAAAGGCGAAAAACTGCAGATCGTAAAATATGATGATGCCTGTGACCCGAAACAAGCGGTAGCGGTTGCGAACAAAGTGGTGAACGACGGGATCAAATACGTTATCGGTCACCTGTGCTCTTCCTCAACTCAGCCTGCGTCTGACATCTACGAAGACGAAGGGATTCTGATGATCACCCCGGCGGCGACCGCACCGGAGCTGACCGCGCGCGGCTACAAACTGACCCTGCGCACCACGGGCCTGGACTCTGACCAGGGCCCAACGGCGGCGAAATACATTCTGGATAAAGTGAAGCCGAAGCGTATCGCGATTGTTCATGACAAACAGCAGTACGGTGAAGGTCTGGCGCGTGCGGTGCAGGATGGTCTGAAGAAAGGCAACGCCAATGTGGTCTTCTTCGATGGGATCACTGCCGGTGAGAAAGACTTCTCCACGCTGGTGGCGCGCCTGAAAAAAGAGAATATCGATTTCGTTTACTACGGCGGTTACCACCCGGAGATGGGCCAGATCCTGCGCCAGGCGCGTGCAGCCGGTCTGAAAACCCAGTTTATGGGGCCTGAAGGCGTAGCGAACGTTTCCCTGTCTAACATCGCGGGTGAATCTGCGGAAGGCCTGCTGGTGACCAAGCCGAAGAACTACGACCAGGTCCCTGCGAACAAACCTATCGTAGATGCCATCAAGGCTAAGAAACAGGATCCAAGCGGCGCGTTCGTCTGGACCACCTACGCTGCGCTGCAGTCTCTGCAGGCGGGTCTGAACCAGTCAGCCGATCCGGCTGAGATTGCGACCTGGCTGAAAGCGAACACCGTCGAAACCGTGATGGGACCACTGTCCTGGGATGAGAAGGGTGACCTGAAAGGCTTTGAGTTCGGCGTGTTTGACTGGCATGCCAACGGTACGGCGACAGACGCCAAATAATTTTCCCGTCGCCTTTCGCGCCGCAGGTGCGTTGGCTGCGTTATTCAACCCCGGTCACTTACTTATGTAAGCTCCCGGGGATTTCATAACTTGCCGCCTTCCTGCAACACGAAATGCTTGGGAAAATACGGTGGAGAATGTAGGCCGGGTAAGGCGCAGCCGCCACCCGGCTTTCTTTTAGCGCTTCTCCCACCCACTCTCCTGCGCCGTAAACCCTAACGCCTGCATAAACGCCGCCATCACGCCGCGGTCTTCTACGCCTACGTCAGCCATCCACCATGAGGTCACGTTCGGGTTTTCGCGGATCACTTCTTCAATTAAATACTGCCCCACGCCGCGACGCCGGGTGACGTCACGTACACGCAGTGAGTCCAGCGCCCCTTCTGTACCGCTCAGGGTCACGCGAACCGCAGCCAGCAGGCGTTCGTTGAAACGCGCGGCATAAATGCGGTGAGTCTCGTCGACGCGTAGCGACGAAGGGGAATATTCCGGCCAGATCTTGCCCAGGTCGATATGATCCTGGTCGCTAAAGGTCACCAGACGCACGATAGTCAGTTTCATTAGCTACATGTCCAAATCAAATTGAGTAGGGGCAGTGTACTCAATTTATTCACTCAGCGGCTTCCTCTTTTTATTCTCATTAACCAGGTGATTAGTTTTTTGGTAACGCGCTGGGCAGTTTGAAAACACATGGATCGAAAAATAAGCAGAATTTTAACCTGAATGGTAGTGATTTATTCGGCGCTTTGTACCGTTATTTTATGCTGTAAACTGCACTTTTATTTGTTTATCTCTGCATGATTTCAGAATATTATCTTTGCTTAATCGCCTGAAAAATAGAGATTTTAGTCTGTTTTTTGGCAAAAAACTGCGCTAAACCATTAAAGGCACTGGTAAAAATAGCGTTGTGCATTAAAAGTACAGAATGCTTTTTAACCATAATAAAACAAAATATAAACACGACATCACGAATGGGGATTCTGAGATGAAAAGGAACGCGAAAACATTTATCGCGGGAATGGTTGCACTGGCGATCTCGCATGCAGCCATGGCGGAAGAGATCAAAGTTGCGGTCGTGGGCGCAATGTCCGGCCCTGTTGCCCAGTGGGGTGATATGGAGTTCAACGGCGCGCGTCAGGCCATCAAAGACATCAACGCCAAAGGCGGCATCAAAGGCGACAAGCTGGTGGGCGTGGAATATGACGACGCCTGCGATCCGAAACAGGCCGTCGCGGTCGCCAACAAAATCGTCAACGATGGCATCCAGTATGTGATTGGCCACCTGTGCTCATCGTCCACCCAGCCTGCGTCTGATATCTACGAAGACGAAGGTATTCTGATGATCACCCCCGGCGCCACTAACCCAGAACTGACCCAGCGCGGCTATCAGCACATTATGCGTACCGCCGGTCTCGATTCTTCCCAGGGACCCACCGCCGCCAAATTTATCCTCGAAACCGTAAAGCCAAAGCGCATTGCCATCATTCATGACAAGCAGCAGTACGGCGAAGGCCTGGCGCGTTCCGTTCAGGACGGCCTGAAAAAAGGTGGCGCGAACATCGTCTTCTTTGACGGCATCACTGCCGGTGAGAAAGACTTCTCCGCGCTGATTGCTCGTCTGCAAAAAGAGAACATCGACTTCGTTTACTACGGCGGCTACTACCCTGAAATGGGGCAGATGCTGCGTCAGGCACGCGCCACCGGTCTGAAAACCCAGTTTATGGGACCAGAGGGCGTGGGTAATGCCTCCCTGTCGAACATCGCGGGCGATTCTGCCGAAGGCATGCTGGTTACGATGCCAAAACGCTATGACCAGGATCCTGCGAACAAGGCTATCGTTGATGCGCTTAAGGCGCAGAAAAAGGACCCGAGTGGTCCGTATGTCTGGATCACCTACGCGGCCGTACAGTCTCTGGCGACGGCTCTGGAGCGTACCGGCAGCAAAGAGCCGTTGGATCTGGTGAAAGATTTAAAAGCACACGGGGCGAACACCGTGATTGGGCCGCTGAACTGGGATGAGAAAGGCGATCTGAAGGGATTTGAGTTTGGTGTCTTTAAGTGGCACGCCGACGGGTCTTCCTCGGCCGCCAAATAATTATCCCGCCGCCCGGACCGCCGGGCGGGAATAAAAAGGTTTGCATATGTCCGAGCAGTTTCTCTATTTCCTGCAGCAGATGTTTAACGGCGTCACGCTGGGAAGCACCTACGCGCTGATTGCCATCGGCTATACGATGGTTTACGGCATTATCGGCATGATCAACTTCGCCCACGGCGAGGTGTACATGATCGGTAGCTACATCTCCTTTATGATCATCGCCGCCCTGATGATGATGGGCATCGACAGCAGCTGGCTGCTGGTTGCCGCCGGGTTTGTCGGCGCCATTGTGATCGCCAGCGCCTATGGCTGGAGCATCGAGCGCGTGGCCTATCGGCCGGTGCGCAGCTCCAAGCGTCTGATTGCGCTCATCTCCGCCATCGGTATGTCGATCTTCCTGCAAAACTACGTCAGCCTGACCGAAGGGTCGCGCGACGTGGCGCTGCCAAGCCTGTTTAACGGCCAGTGGATCGTGGGGGCCAGCGAAAACTTCTCTGCCTCTATCACCACCATGCAGCTCGTCATCTGGGTCGTGACCTTTATTGCAATGCTCGCCCTGACGCTGTTCATCCGTTATTCCCGCATGGGGCGCGCCTGCCGTGCCTGCGCGGAAGACCTGAAGATGGCGAGCCTGCTTGGCATCAATACTGACCGCGTGATTGCCCTGACCTTCGTGATCGGTGCCGCGATGGCGGCAGTGGCGGGCGTGCTGCTCGGCCAGTTCTACGGCGTGATCAACCCGTACATCGGCTTTATGGCCGGAATGAAAGCCTTCACCGCGGCAGTACTTGGCGGTATCGGCAGTATTCCTGGCGCGATGATCGGCGGCCTGATCCTGGGCGTGGCGGAAGCGCTCTCCTCGGCGTACCTGAGCACCGAATATAAAGACGTGGTGTCGTTTGCCCTGCTGATTCTGGTTCTGCTGGTCATGCCTACCGGTATTCTGGGCCGTCCGGAGGTAGAGAAAGTATGAAACCGATGCATTTTGCAATGGCGCTGCTCTCTGCCGCCATGTTCTTCGTGCTGGCGGGCGTCTTTATGGGCGTCCGGCTGGAGCTGAGCGGCACCAAACTGGTGGTGGATACCGCACCTGACATCCGCTGGCAGTGGGTGTTTATTGGCACGGCGGTGGTGTTCCTGTTCCAGCTGCTGCGTCCGCTGTTCCAGAAAACGCTGAAAGGTGTCTCCGGGCCGAAATTTGTTCTTCCGGCTATCGACGGTTCCACCGTGAAGCAAAAGCTGTTCCTCGTGGCGCTGCTGGTGGCGGCCGTGGCGTGGCCATTCGTGGTCTCGCGCGGCACGGTGGATATCGCTACCCTGACCATGATTTACGTGATTTTGGGTCTCGGTCTGAACGTGGTGGTGGGGCTCTCTGGCCTGCTGGTGCTGGGCTACGGTGGTTTTTACGCCATCGGTGCCTACACCTTCGCGCTGCTGAACCATTATTACGGCCTCGGCTTCTGGACCTGTCTGCCGCTGGCGGGCCTGGTTTCTGCCGCTGCGGGCTTCCTGCTGGGCTTCCCGGTGCTGCGCCTGCGCGGTGACTACCTGGCGATTGTGACCCTAGGCTTCGGCGAAATCGTCCGTATCCTGCTGCTGAATAACACCGAAATCACCGGTGGTCCGAACGGCATCAGCCAGATCCCGAAACCGACCTTCTTCGGGCTGGAGTTCAGCCGTACCGCCCGCGAAGGCGGCTGGGATACCTTCAGCAACTTCTTTGGCGTGAAGTATGACCCGTCCGACCGCGTGATTTGGCTCTACCTGGTTGCGCTGCTGCTGGTGGTGGTGACCCTTTTCGTGATTAACCGTCTGCTGCGCATGCCGCTGGGCCGCGCGTGGGAAGCGCTGCGTGAAGATGAGATCGCCTGCCGCTCCCTGGGCCTGAACCCGACCCGCATCAAGCTGACCGCGTTTACCATCAGCGCCGCGTTTGCCGGTTTCGCCGGGACGCTGTTTGCCGCGCGTCAGGGCTTCGTCAGCCCGGAATCGTTCACGTTTGCCGAATCGGCCTTTGTGCTGGCGATTGTGGTGCTCGGCGGGATGGGCTCGCAGTTTGCCGTCATTCTCGCGGCCATCCTACTGGTGGTCTCGCGCGAGCTGATGCGTGACTTTAACGAATACAGCATGCTCCTCCAGCGAGGCGCGGATGGTCGGCGAGCGGTCCTGGGCGATCTGCAGGTCG
>OKDE01000098.1_pt1 | contig 44963 bp, 49 predicted proteins | sample 1613501 | NCBI WGS metagenome assembly OKDE01 (sample SAMN04436860, study PRJEB24849) | human gut metagenome | biome: human gut; feature: NICU; material: stool | host: Homo sapiens | place: USA: Saint Louis, MO | collected 2011-09-07
TGCATTTCAGCCAGACCGCCAAGGAGACGATGGAGGACAAAATCAAGCGTATGCTCCGTGAAGAAGTCCGCAAAATGTGACTTCTTTTTGAATTTGATGAAAAAGTCCTTGACTTTTCGTCTCTGGCAAGACGGCAAAATCGATTCTTGTATCCTGTGGTGCAAGACTTGCACCATTTGATATCAAAGAACTCAGAGACCTGACATCCTATGATGAGCTGGAGCTTGATACCCTGGGAGATGAGAAGACAGCATTGTTCCTGATCATGTCAGACACGGACGGAACCTTTAATTTCCTGATTTCCATGATCTATACGCAGATGTTCAATCTTCTGTGTGAGAAAGCGGATGATGTATATGGTGGAAGGCTTCCGGTTCATGTGAGGTGTCTGATTGACGAGGCGGCAAATATCGGCCAGATCCCGAATCTGGAGAAGCTGGTCGCAACTATCAGAAGCCGGGAAATATCGGCATGCCTGGTATTGCAGGCAAAGTCACAGCTGAAAGCAATTTATAAGGACAATGCTGATACGATTATCGGCAACATGGATTCACAGATTTTTCTTGGCGGTACAGAACAGACCACGTTGAAGGATCTGAATGCGATCCTGGGAAAAGAAACGATTGATATGTATAATACCGGTCAGTCAAAAGGTTCCCAGGAAAGCTATAACATGAATTACCAGAAACTTGGCAAGGATCTTATGACAATGGATGAACTGGCGGTCATGGACGGCTCAAAATGTATTGTGCAGGTCCGTGGTGTAAGACCATTTTTATCCGACAAATACGACCTGACACAGCATCCGAATTATAAGATGACGGCAGATTACGATAAGAGGAATTACTTTGATGTAGTGAAATTCCTCAGTCACAACTTAATACTGAAAGCAGATGACGAATATGATGTCATCGATATGACAGCTTAGAAAAGCTCTTATCATTCAGCAGGAAAACTGGATGGCAGGAGCTTTTTTGATACCCAGAATTGGGAAATATGCGCGCATAGCTGGGATCACTGCAGGGAGACCGGCACGTAACTAGAGACCGCCCTTTGATCGGGCAGAAGGAAACAGTATATCACACAAAAATCAATGGAGGAATTTGAATTATGGCATTTTTTCAGAGTGCAGTAGGAACCTTACAGACACTGGTAGTGGCCCTGGGAGCAGGACTTGGAATCTGGGGAGCAATCAACCTTATGGAAGGATACGGAAATGATAACCCCGGCGCAAATGCTCATGTACGGTAAGGAAGCAAGCAACCGAAAACAAGAGATAGACCGCCAGCACTACACTATTCCGAACCAAAGACCAAAAGATAAGCATTGTGGGAAAATCTAAACTTTTGGATTTTCCTACAATGCCGACTACGGCGGAATCCTTCCCACTCCTTATATCTTTATTTCCGTATACATTGAATTTGTATTTAGTAAATGCTATAATGTCCCTATTCAAATTATAAATGTGTTGAATTAGTTACATGTACATATTTTTTGTGCCGCATAAATACCCTGTTGAGGTTGTCGTTCTTTGTCCAGATGTGGAAACAATAAAAGGAAGGGAACGATACAGGGAGAAAACAGGCTATTCCGGCTTTACGGTTGAAACCTTATACGATACATTTATGCAGACAACACCACGGATCGGCTTTTGGCTGGACAATTCCAACCAAACACCACAGCAGACAGCAGAAACCATTCTGAACGCCAGAAAGTCGGTATGATTGTTACATATAAGGGGAAGAAAAATTTCTTTTAGGTACTTTCTTTCCTAAAACTAATGTGATATAATAGCATCATTCCAAAAAAGGAGTAAAAAATATGCGGCAAGGTATTCTTAAATAAAACTATAATCAAATAGTGGGAACAAAGGATTATGATAGTCCCTTTTGTGGGGGCTTGGTTTTTTGTACCCAATTTAAGAATACTTTTGCCTTATCAATTTTGACATATCCGAAAAACAGCAATCACAAACAGGTGTATGCTGTATATGTGTATGTCCGCAAATTATAATCCCCAGTGGTAAAAGTATTTTACTGCTGGGGATTTTTATGCCCTTTTGGGGCTGTAAAAGGAGGACAATCACATGAAAATAATCAATATTGGAATTCTCGCCCATGTAGACGCAGGAAAAACAACATTGACGGAAAGCCTGCTGTACACCAGTGGAGCGATTGCGGAACAAGGAAACGTGGATAAAGGAACTACAAGAACAGACACTATGATTTTGGAACGGCAGCGCGGAATTACCATTCAGACAGCGGTTACTTCTTTTTGCTGGAATGATTATAAAATCAATATCGTGGACACTCCCGGTCATATGGATTTTTTAACCGAAGCATACCGCTCTTTATCTGTCCTTGACGGAGCTGTTTTAGTCATTTCGGCAAAAGACGGCGTACAGGCACAAACCCGTATATTATTCCATGCGCTTCAGAAAATGGACATTCCGACAATTATCTTTATAAATAAGATAGACCAAAATGGGATCGACCTGCGGCGTGTTTACCAAAGCATTAAAGATAAACTTACCAGTGATATGATTGTCATGCAGGAGGTTTCCCTGTCGCCAAAGATAACCATGACCGATATTTCTGATTTGGACAAATGGGATATGATTATTTCCGGAAGCGATGAACTATTAGAACGATATGTTGCAGAGGATTCTTTGGATATACAGGAATTACAATATGAAAAGTGCAAAAGAACCAGATGCTGCTCTTTGTTTCCTGTTTATCATGGGAGTGCAAAAGACAATTTAGGAACAGAAAAACTGATTGAAGCGATTACAGAAACTTTCATTACAGAAACAGACGATATTCAGTCTGAATTATGTGGATATGTTTTTAAGGTTGAGTATACAGAGCGGAAAAAACGGCTTTCTTATTTACGCCTGTATCATGGGACGCTCCATTTACGGGATACCCTGCTGCTGTCAAAAAAGGAAAAAATAAAGATTACAGAAATGTGTATTCCGTCAAATGGTGAAATCGTCCCGGTTGACCATGCCTGTCCGGGAGAAATTGTTATTTTAGCTGATGATACTTTGAAACTGAACGACATTCTGGGAAATGAAAAACTCCTGCCTCACAAAACACGGATTGATAATCCCATGCCATTACTTCGGACAACGGTAGAGCCGCAAAAGCCGGAGCAAAGGGAAGCCCTGTTAAATGCCCTCACAGAGATTGCTGATACAGACCCTCTTTTGCATTTTGACATTGATACTGTTACACATGAGATTATATTATCTTTTTTGGGAAAAGTACAGTTAGAAGTTATTTGTTCGCTATTAGAAGAAAAATATCATGTGGGCGTGGCTATGAAAGAGCCTTCGGTTATTTATCTGGAAAGACCGCAAAAAAAAGCGAGCTACACGATTCATATTGAAGTGCCGCCGAATCCGTTTTGGGCATCTATTGGTTTGACTGTAACACCGCTTCCTGTTGGAAGCGGAACACAATATAAAAGCGAGGTATCTCTCGGCTATTTAAACCAAAGTTTTCAAAATGCCGTCATGGAGGGTGTGCGTTATGGAATGGAGCAGGGCTTATATGGCTGGGGAGTGACAGACTGCCAAATTTGTTTTGATTATGGAGTTTATTACAGCCCGGTCAGCACCCCCGCTGATTTTCGTTTTCTTGCGCCTGTCGTGTTGGAGCAGGCATTGAAAAAAGCAGGAACACAACTGTTGGAACCATACCTTTCCTTTACCCTTTTTGCACCGCAGGAATATCTTTCACGGGCTTATAATGACGCACCAAAGTATTGCGCAATCATTGAATCAACCAGACTTGAAAAAGATGAAGTTATTTTTAAGGGGGAAATCCCTGCCCGTTGTATTGGTGAATATAGAAATGATTTGAATTTTTATACAAATGGAAGAAGTGTCTGCATTACAGAATTAAAAGGGTATCAGGAAACTTCCGGCGAGCCTGTGTTTCAGCCACGCCGCCCGAACAGCCGTTTAGACAAGATCCGGCATATGTTTCAGAAGATAATGTAACATCTTGCGCAATGCAAACGTTCATTGCTGGCTATTGCGAAATATCATTGATAAAATCAGCATCAGAGAGGAGGAACCATTTTGAACCAGAAACAGACGGATATTACAACAGGAAAGCAAATACGTCATCTGCGAACACAATCGGGAATGACACAGGAAGAACTGGCTGGGAAATTGAATGTTACCCGGCAGGCGCTATCGAATTGGGAGAGAGATGTTAATGAACCCGATTTAAATACGTTGAAAAAAATTTGTTTTCTTTTTGGAGTCCACATGGACGATTTTGCGAAGGAGGTAATAACAAAAATGGAAACATGTGAAAAAAAGAGAAACGACAATTTAATAAGTATGATATGGCAATTGGACTTTTTTATGGTGTCGGGATATTTCTTGGCATTGGTATTTTCTTTGTTGGCGGTTTTATGACAATGTCGGGTGCAGGGTGGGGAGCATCACTATTTGGCGGTGGCTGTTTTTCTCTTGTATTTGGCTTGATATGCCATGCAGTTATTACATTGAGAAGAAATGACAAATGATGACATATCCTGCTTTCTAGTCTTTTCGGTCATATCGCGTAAAAAAGCCGCTGCTTTTGGCTTTCCAATAGCGGCGGCAAAGGGAAATATCCTTTGAATACCTTACAGAAGAAAAGTTTTGCAGCATTATAAAAATAAAAGCCTATACCATTTTGGAAAGAAAAGATACATAATAGTCAAGACGGCAACAATCAGAAGTTATGGAGGGTAACAATGGAATATAGTAAGGAAGATTTAATGGAAGCAAAAAGGCAAATTTTGGGAGTGGGAGAGAACATGGGAACAGAGGAAAGCAAAAAGATCTGGGAGAAAAACGCACAATTTTGGGATGATGCAATGGGTGACGAATCCAATGAATTTCACAGAGAGGTAGTACGTCCCAAAGTAACGGAACTTCTCTCTCCTGATCCTTCGGATTACATTTTGGATATTGCGTGCGGCAATGGAAATTATTCTTCGTATCTTGCACAGAGAGGCGCTTCGGTCGTCGCTTTTGATTACAGCAAAAAAATGATAGAATTGGCTAAAAGACGGCGATCACAATATGCAAAACAAATTGAGTTTTGCGTAGCGGATGCGACCAATAGAGAAAGCTTATTAGGATTAAAAAGAAATCGAGCCTTTACGAAAGCAGTTTCTAATATGGCAATTATGGATATTACGGATATTGAACCGCTTTTTATGGCTGTTTATGAACTATTGGAGGAAAACGGGATTTTTGTCTTTGCAACGCAGCACCCTTGTTTTATCACATTGACTGAAAAATATATGACACCGCACAGTTACTATGATATAGCGATCGAAGGGCAGCCGGAGGAGCAGATTTATTATCATCGTTCCATACAAGATATTTTTAACCTTTGTTTCAGAGCTGGATTTGTCATTGATGGATTTTATGAAGAATGTTTCAAAAACAATAAAGAAATTCCTATGGTAATGATAGTAAGGCTTAAAAAGGTAAAACGTGATAGCTTAAAATAAATTCAAGTTTGCCGGATAAATAGCAAACCCGGCCGAGCCAGTCAACGGTCAAGATGAACGGGCTTCGCCCGCCGTTGACAGCCCCGCCCGGTTTTGCAGTTAGGCAGTCAAGGAGCGACAGCCTAAAGTGCTGCCGCCCCTTACTATCATAAAAAGCAACTACTAACCAGCCACAGCCCTTTTGGGAGGAAAGGGGGATTTTCCATGACCTGTACAGAAGAATATCGGGAACATATCGAGTACACTTTCCATGCCTTTTGCAAAGTCGTTATCCGAAATGCAACGATCAACGCAGCGAGGACACGGAGCAGGAAGCACAAAAGAGAAATATCCCTTGAATACCTCACAGACGAAAAGCACTACCCTTTAGGCACGACAGATGAATATTTCCAAGCCCCGGAGCCGGACGAGGAATACATACTTACCCTTTGCGGCGATACGGTCATTTTCAGCAGCGGTTTACTTGCGGAAGCCCTGTCACGGCTGGACGAACGGGAGCGGGAAATGATTTACCTGTCCTTTTTCAAGCGTATTCCACAGCACGAAATTGGCAGACAGTACGGGCGCAGCCGCAGCACAGCGGGCTACCATATCCGAAAAGCCCTACGGCAGCTCCAAGCGGAAATGGAGGGAATGGCATATGAGAAATAATAGGCTTCTCCCCTATGAAACAATCGTCCAAGCCGCCAGCGGGGAGCCGGAAGCGGTGGGAACTGTATTGCAGTATTACCGCCGCCGCATACAATGTGCCGCCCGTGTGAATGGACGGGTAGACCAAGATACAGAGGACTACATCACCCAGACGCTTCTCACAGCTATTTTCAAGTTCCGCTTTGGGAGATAGCCCTACCGCCTACAACTGAATAACCGCCGCTTCGCCGGCAACCAGAAAGCAGTAAATCTATTCAACAGATTTGCTGCTTTTTTTCGTTCCTGTTTGGCATTTTTGAAAATCCCCAGTATGAAAAAACAAAAGGGAAAATAGCCGCCGCAGTTGGCAAAATCCCTTACTTATCCGTAGAGGGTATCAAAGAAAAAAATACTGCCATTGTCCGCCTATTCCGGCTTGCGTGGTGTTGTAGGGAATAGAGGGGAAATTCTAAAAATCTCCGTCCATTTTGCTTTGCGTGGTGTTGTAGGTAGTGAAAGGAAAATTTTCAAGATAAGCCGGAATAGCGGGTAGCAAAGCCCTTTTGAAACGTTTTGTTAGCGGAAAGGACGGGAGCCGGGGAACGCCGGAGTTTTTCAGAGCAAGATTCTACCGAGGTGCCAAAATTCGCTCTCCGCTTATTTTTGCCCCTGCGGGAATCTTGTTGGGGAGTGCCTTCCCCAAACCCTGCTATGCGCCCTGTCGGGCGAGAAAGGAGGTCACAGACCATGCGAAAGAAATACAATACGCCCCACCGCCGTCATGTGGTAAAGACCCGCATGACCGATGAAGAATACGCCGACTTCACCGGGCGGCTGGCGGCTTATGAAATCAGCCAGTCCGAGTTTATCCGGCAAGCCATACGGAAAGCGACCATACGCCCCATTGTCACCGTTTCCCCGGTCAATGACGGGCTGCTTGCCGCCCTCTCCAAGCTCACGGCAGAGTACGGGAAAATCGGCGGCAACTTAAACCAGATTGCCCGGAGCCTGAACGAATACGGAAGCCCCTACCGGGGGCTGGAAAAGGAAGTGCGGGGAGCCGCCGCCGACCTTGCCGCCTTGAAGTTTGAAGTCTTGCAGAAAGTAGGTGAAGCCGTTGGCGATACTCAAACATATCAGCTCTAAAAATGCCAACTACGGGGACGCTGAAAAATACCTCACATTCGAGCATGACGAGTTTACCATGAAGCCCACCCTTGACGCAGACGGGCGGCTCATACCGAGGGTAGACTACCGCATATCCTCTCTGAATTGTGGCGGGGAGGATTTTGCCGTTGCCTGTATGCGCTCCAATCTCCGCTACGGCAAGAACCAGAAACGGGAGGACGTAAAGAGCCACCACTACATCATCAGCTTTGACCCACGGGACGGCCCGGACAACGGCTTGACCGTTGATCGGGCGCAGGAGCTGGGCGAGAAGTTCTGCGCCGAGCATTTCCCCGGACACCAGGCCCTTGTCTGCACCCACCCGGACGGACACAGCCACACCGAAAATATCCATGTGCATATCGTCATTAACAGTCTGCGGATTGCGGAGGTTCCCATGCTGCCCCACATGGACAGGCCAGCGGACAGGAAAGCAGGCTGCAAGCACCGCTGTACGGACGCAGCTATGAACTATCTGAAAGCCGAAGTCATGGAGATGTGCCACAGCGAGGGGCTTTACCAGATAGACCTTTTGAACGGCAGCAAAGAACGCATTACCGAGCGTGAGTATTGGGCGCAGAAGAAAGGACAGGCTGCCCTTGACAGAGCCAACGCCCCTATTGCTGCGGACGGTATCGCGCCCCGGCAGACCAAGTTTGAAACGGATAAGGCGAAGCTGCGCCGGACTATCCGGGAAGCCCTTGCCGCTGCTTCCGGCTTTGATGAGTTTGCCGCCCTGCTTCTCCGGCATGGTGTGACCGTCAAGGAGAGCCGGGGGCGGCTAAGTTACCTCACGCCGGACAGGACGAAGCCAATTACCGCCCGGAAGCTGGGGGACGATTTTGACCGGGCTGCTGTCCTCTCCGTTTTGGAGCAGAACGCCGCCAGAGCCGCCGAAAAACCCGCAGCCATAGCGGAATACCCCGGCAGTATCAAAGACCGCTTACGGACGAAAAAAGAAGCGAAAAACGCCCCGAACAATGACGCTGTACAGCGCATGGTAGACATAGCCGCCAAGCGAGCCGAGGGGAAAGGACGGGGCTATGAGAAGTGGGCGACCATGCACAACCTCAAACAGATGTCGGCTACCCTCATGCTCTACCAGCAGTATGGCTTTTCTTCCCCGGACGAGCTGGACGCTGCCATTTCCGCAGCCAACACCGCCACGCAGGAGAGCCTTGCCGGACTGAAAGGGCTGGAAGCCGCTATCCGGGAGAAAAAGGAATTGCAGCGCAACCTTTTGGGCTATATCGGCACGAAGCCCGCCCGTGACGGTCTGAAAGCGCAGAAATCGGAGAAAGCCCGGAGAGCCTACCGGGAACAGCACGAAAGCGATTTTATCATAGCGGACACAGCCGCCCGTTATTTCCGGGAGCATGGAATAACCAAGCTGCCAGCCAGCAAAGCCCTGCAAAGGGAGATTGAGCAGCTTACCGTCCAGAAGAACGCCGGATATAACGACTACCGGGAGAAACGCCAGCGGGCGCAGGAGCTTCAGACAGTCAGACGCAATATCGACCAGATTTTAAGGGGCGCACCGAGCCAGCAGAAAAAGCGTGAACAGGAGCGTTAAAGACCGCCCCGAAATGATACCGAAACCCTACAAAAATACAGGTATGATATGAACCCTTACCGCAATACTCCCCGACTTCCAAACGGGGCTTACAGGGCAGAAAAAGCCCGAAAATGATACCGAGAACATACAGAAAATGCCCCCTATCCCGCTACACCGATAGGAACGGCAGAAAGGAGCTTACCATTGCCGAGAATGAGCAAGAAGCGGCGGCTGGAATGGTCTTTCTTCCTCAACCACCGCAACCGTATCACTTACAACGACCTATGCCGGGGCTGCACCCGTGACTGCAAACAGAGCTTCCGGGCGGTTATCATACTATGCCCTCGCTATTATTCCAAACGCTGGAAAAAGGAGGACGCAGCCTATGGCAGATAACCGCAAATATTACTACCTCAAGCTGAAAGAGAGCTATTTTGACGATGATGCAATCGTTCTGCTGGAAAGTATGCAGGACGGCGTTATCTATTCCAACATTCTCTTGAAGCTGTACTTGAAATCGCTGAAAAACGGCGGGAAATTGCAGCTTGACGAGAATATCCCCTACACCGCCCAGATGATTGCGACCATTACCCGCCAGCAGGTAGGTACCGTAGAGAGAGCTTTGAAAATCTTTATGAAGCTGGGGCTTGTGGAGCCTTTGCCAAGCGGCGCACTCTACATGAGCAACATTGAGCTTTTAATCGGCCAGTCCTCTACCGAGGGGGAGCGCAAGCGCAGGGCGCGGCTGGCTTTGCAGGAACAAAAAGCCCTGCCGCAGACAGGGGCGGACAAATGTCCACCATATCGAGCGGACATTTGTCCACCAGAGATAGAGATAGAGAAAGAGATAGATATAGAAATAGAAAAAGAGAGAGAGTTAGAAACGGGACACCCCGCCCCCGCCGCCTATGGCAGATACCACAATGTCATTCTTTCCGATACGGAGCTTGACGGGCTGAAAACAGAGCTTCCCGGCAAGTGGGAGTATTACATTGACCGCCTATCCTGCCATATCGCTTCCAGCGGGAGGAAATACAAGAGCCATGCAGCCACGATTTTCAAGTGGGCGCAGGAGGACGCAGCCAAGAAAGCCCCGAAAAAGGGCATACCCGATTATACCTGTAAGGAGGGCGAGAGCTTATGACGAATGGATTTGATGAAATGATTTTGAATATGACCGACACCACGCCGGAGCCGGAGGACTACACCGGCGAGGACGGGCTTTTATACTGCGGGAAGTGCCACAAGCCCAAAGAGGGCTATTTCCCCAAAGAAACCGCCGCATGGCTGGGGCGTGACCGCCACCCGGCAGAATGTGACTGCCAGCGGGCAGAGCGTGAGGAACGGGAAGCCGCAGAGAAACAGCGCAGTCACCTTGAAACTGTCGAGCGGTTGAAGCGGCGGGGCTTTACAGACCCGGCTATGCAGGGCTGGACGTTTGAGAACGACAACGGCAAGTGCCCGCAAATGGAACACGCCCATTTCTATGTGGAGAACTGGGAAACCATGAAAGAGCGCAACATTGGCTATCTGCTATGGGGCGGCGTTGGCACAGGCAAGAGCTATTTTGCGGGCTGTATCGCAAATGCCCTTATGGAGCGTGAAATCCCCGTGTGCATGACAAACTTTGCATTGATATTGGGTGACCTTGCCGCCAGCTTTGAGGGCAGGAATGAATATATCTCCCGACTTTGCAGCTTCCCGCTGCTTATCCTTGACGATTTTGGAATGGAACGGGGAACGGAATACGGCTTAGAGCAGGTCTACAACGTGATTGACAGCCGTTACCGCAGCGGCAGGCCGCTGATCGTCACGACTAATCTCACGCTGGAGGACTTGCAGCACCCGGAGGACACCGCCCACGCCCGCATTTATGACCGTCTGATTGAAATGTGTTCTCCTGTCCGCTTTACCGGGAGCAACTTCCGAAAAGCCACGGCGCAGGAGAAAATGGGACAACTGAAAAAGCTGATGAACAGAAAGGAGAGCCGCCTATGACCAACACCCCAAAGAATGACCGCAGCACCCGCCGCCCGGATTGCGTGACGGAAATCCGCATAGGTAATTCTGTCCTTGTCGTTTCCGGCTATTTCAAGCAGGACACCACCGCCACCGCCGCCGATAAAATGCTGAAAGTGCTGGAAGCGGAAGCTGCTACACAAAAATCGGCAATTTGACGGGACGTAAAGAAGCAGAAAGGACTGTACAGCCAGCCCCGGCGTGTGGTATGATAGTCATACGGAATAGTGGGGCTGGCTGTCGGAAATGGAGGACACTATGTTAAGACAGACCACCCGAAACCTTATTACCGCCCTTTATCCGAGATTATCCCACGAGGACGAGCTGCAAGGTGAGAGCAATTCTATTTCAAACCAGAAGCGTATTCTTGAAACCTATGCGAAGCAGAACGGCTTTTCCAATCTGCAATGGTACACAGATGACGGTTATTCTGGGGCGAACTTCCAAAGACCCGGTTTTCAAGCCATGCTTGCGGACATTGAAGCCGGAAAAGTCGGCACCGTTATCGTCAAGGATATGTCACGGTTAGGGCGAAACTATCTGCAAGTGGGAATGTATACGGAAATGATTTTCCCACAGAAAGGCGTCCGCTTTATCGCTATCAATGACGGAGTGGACAGCGCACAGGGCGACAATGATTTTGCCCCTCTGCGGAACATTTTTAACGAATGGCTGGTGAGAGATACGAGCAAGAAAATCAAAGCAGTAAAACGGTCTAAGGGTATGAGCGGGAAGCCCGTCACGAGCAAACCCGTATACGGCTACTTTATGGACGAGGACGAAAATTTTATCATTGACGGGGAAGCCGCCCCTGTTGTGCGGCAGATTTACAGCTTGTGCCTTGCCGGGAACGGGCCGACCAAGATAGCCCGTATGCTCACAGAGCAGGAGATCCCCACGCCGGGAACGCTGGAATACCGTCGGACGGGAAGCACCCGCCGCTACCACCCCGGCTATGAGTGCAAGTGGGCGACCAATACCGTGGTACATATCCTTGAAAACAGGGAGTACACGGGCTGTCTGGTAAACTTCAAGACGGAGAAGCCGTCCTACAAGACCAAGCACAGCGTAGAGAACCCCATTGAGAAACAGGCGATTTTCGAGAACCACCATGAGCCTATCATTGACACCCAGATGTGGGAGCGTGTGCAGGAGTTACGCAAGCAGCGCAAACGCCCGAACCGCTATGATGAAGTGGGCTTATTCTCCGGCATACTCTTTTGTGCCGACTGCGGCAGCGTCCTTTACCAGCAGCGTTACCAGAACGCCACCCGCAAGCAGGATTGTTATATCTGCGGGAGCTACAAGAAGCGTACCCGTGACTGTACGGCGCACTTTATCCGCACCGACCTGTTGACCGCCGGAGTGACCGACAATCTGCGGAAAGTCACCAGCTATGCAGCGAAGCACGAAGCCCGGTTTATGAAGCTGCTGATCGAGCAGAACGAGGACGGGGGCAAGCGCAGGAACGCCGCAAGGAAAAAGGAGCTGGAAGCCGCCGAGAAGCGTATCAGCGAGTTATCCGCTATCTTCAAGCGGCTGTATGAGGACAGCGTGACCGGGCGCATTTCAGACGAGCGTTTCACGGAGCTGTCGGCAGACTATGAAGCCGAGCAGAAAGAACTGAAAGAGAGAGCCGCCGCTATCCGGGCAGAGCTTTCCAAAGCGCAGGAAGCCACGGTAAACGCAGAAAAGTTTATGAATGTTGTCCGCAAGTACACCAGCTTTGAAGAACTTACCCCTACCCTTTTGCGTGAGTTTGTGGAGAAAATCGTTGTGCATGAGTGCAGCTATGACGAGAACGGCACACGCAGACAGGACATTGATATTTATTACTCTTTCGTTGGCAAGGTAGACCTGCCCGAATGACCGCCCGACCTATCCGGCGCAATGCGCAAACGCCGGATAGGAACGGCAAAATTTTTTACACTTCTACTACTTCTTTATCACACATCAGCAAAGTCTCAGGGAATGAAGCAGCTGATGGCCGGTGGCGGAGTGGCACTGATCGGAACGACTCTTGTTCCGTTACTTGCCGGTTTATTTTAATCATATGGGGAAATGGGACAGGAGAGATTCTGTCCCAGAGGAAAGGAGAACATAGTTGGAGAGCATAATTCAACAGCTTACGGACTGGCTGAAAGGAGTGCTTGTATCAGGGATCATGGATAATCTCACCAATACCTTTTCCTCAGTAAATGATCAGGTAGGACAGATAGCAGTGGACGTAGGGCGCACACCGAGCAGTTTTTTACCGGCAGTTTTTAATATGGTAAGAAATCTATCGGAGTCAGTGATCATGCCAGTGGCGGGCATCCTGCTTACTTTCATTGCATGTTATGAGCTGATACAGCTGATCATCAGTTATAACAATCTGTCGAGCTTTGAGACCTGGTTTATTTGGAAATGGATCTTTAAGACATTTGTGGCAGTGGAACTGATCACACATACATTTGACATTACAATGGCAGTATTTGATGTCTCACAGAGCGTTGTGAGGCAGGCAGGTGGACTCATTCAGGGAAGCACAGCGATTGATGCAGACGCATTGCAGACCATGCAGGCAACGCTGGAAGCAATGGAATTAGGAAGTCTATTGGGAATATTCCTACAGTCATTTATTGTACAGTTCCTTATGTATGTGCTGGCAGCAGTCATATTTGTGATCATCAATGGACGAATGGTGGAGATTTATTTAATGGTAAGCCTGGCACCGATTCCATTTGCAACTTTTGGGAACAGAGAACAGAGCATGATGGGACAGAATTATTTGAGAGGCCTCTTTGCTCTTGGTTTTCAGGGATTTCTCATCATGGTGTGCGTTGGAATCTATGCAGTCTTGATTCAGTCTGTGGCATTCACTACAGATATCATAGGCTCCCTGTGGAGAGTCATGGGATTTACGATCCTTTTGGCGTTCACACTGTTTAAGACGGGAGCAGTAGCACACAGCGTATTCCATGCGCATTAAGGAGAGATTATGGCAGCATCGTATATCAGTGTCCCAAGGGATCTGACAAAAGTAAAAAGCAAGGTGATGTTCAATCTGACCAAAAGACAGCTGATCTGTTTTGGAATGGCGGCACTGATCGGAGTACCGTCATTCTTTTTATTAAAAACGGTGGTGACAGTAAATACAGCAGTTATGGGGATGATGGTGATCATGATGCCGTTTTTCTTTATGGCTATGTATGAGAGAAACGGACAGACGTTAGAGGTCATTTTGAACCACATGATACAGGCATTATTTATAAGGCCAAAGATCCGTCCATATAGAACGGATAATTATTATGCCGCGCTTGTGCGTCAGGCAGAAGCAGAAAGAGAGGTAGAAAAGATTGTTAGACTTTCTCAAAAAGAAAAATCAGGACAGCAGAAAGTTCACAATGCCGGAAGGATTAAATAAAGAAGAACAGAGAGCCGTGAGAAAAGTGATCAGGGATGCCCAGAGAAATGATGGGATTCCAAAGACTGCTCAGCAGAGCATTCCATTTGACAGAATGTTTCCGGATGGAATTTGCAGGATCGGTCTTGATTACTATACAAAGACGATCCAGTACGAGGATATCAATTATCAGCTGGCACAGCAGGAAGATAAGACCGAGATTTTTGAAGAATGGTGCTCTTTCCTGAATTTCTTTGACAGTTCAGTCCGGTTTCAGTTGTCATTCAGCAACATGGCGACCGATGTAACGGATTTTGAAAAAAGCATTGCGATTTCCCATAAGAATGATGGATTTGATGATGTCAGGGATGAATATTCAGAAGTGCTTCTCCATCAGATGGAGGCAGGAAACAACGGCCTCACAAAGACAAAATACCTGACATTTGGAATCCATGCAGAATCGATGAAAAATGCGAAGCCGAGGCTGATTCACATTGAAACGGATATCCTCAACAATTTCAAAAGACTGGGAGTTCAGGCACGGACGTTAAATGGCTCTGAACGGCTGGAAGTGATGCACAGACAGTTTCATATGGGAGACGATGCGAAATTCAATTTTGACTGGAAGTATCTGACCTCTTCCGGGCTTTCCGTAAAAGATTTCATTGCACCAAGCAGTTTCGCGTTTCCGACCGGAAGATATTTTCAGATCGGAGAAATGTATGGCTGCATGAGCTTCTTATCCATTGATGCATCGGATATCAGTGACCGGCTTTTGGCGGATTTCCTTTCTATGGAGTCCAGCCAGGTCGTGACCATGCATATTCAGTCTGTGGATCAGAATGAGGCCATCAAGACCATCAAACATACGATTACAGAGCTTGACCGGTCCAAGATCGAGGAGCAGAAAAAGGCGGTAAGAGCCGGATATGACATGGATATCATCCCATCAGACCTTGCAACCTATGGAAAGGATGCCAAGGCACTCTTAAAAGAGTTACAGTCTCAGAACGAGAGAATGTTTCTCCTGACATTCCTGGTCATGAATACCGGAAAGACGAAACAGGAACTGGAGAATAACGTGTTTCAGGCGGCGTCTATTGCTCAGAAGCATAACTGCAATCTGGTGCGTCTGGATTATCAGCAGGAACAGGGACTTATGAGTACGCTTCCGCTGGCAAATAACCTGATCGAGATCCAGAGGGGAATGACAACGTCCAGTACGGCAATTTTTGTGCCGTTTACCACACAGGAGCTTTTCCAGAGTGGAAACGAAGCCCTCTATTATGGTTTAAACGCACTTTCTAACAATATGATTATGGTTGACCGTAAAAAACTGAAAAACCCAAATGCACTGATTCTGGGGACGCCTGGATCGGGTAAATCATTCAGTGCGAAGAGAGAGATCGCCAACAGCTTCCTGGTTACGGATGATGACATCATCATTTCAGATCCGGAGTCAGAGTATTCTCCGTTGGTAGCAAGATTTGGGGGGCAGGTTATTAAGATCAGCCCAACATCGGATCAGTATATCAATCCAATGGATATCAATATGAACTATTCTGATGATGATAATCCGATTGCATTGAAGGCCGATTTCATCCTGTCATTGTGTGAACTTATCGTTGGAAACAAAGATGGACTCCGGCCGGTTGAGAAAACGGTCATCGATAGATGCATCCGACAGATCTACCAGAAATATTTTGAAGATCCAGGACCTGAGCATATGCCGATCCTTGAAGACCTGTATCACTCTCTGCTTGAGCAGGAAGAGCCGGAGGCAAGGCATGTGGCGACAGCATTGGAGATCTATGTAACTGGTTCCCTGAATGTATTTAACCACAGAACCAATGTGGAACTCACAAATCGTCTGGTATGCTATGACATTAAAGATCTGGGCAAGCAGCTCAAAAAGATCGGAATGCTTGTAGTGCAGGATCAAGTATGGGGGAGAGTGACGGAAAACCGCAGTCAGGGAAAATCTACTAGATATTACATGGATGAGATGCATCTTCTTCTCCGGGAGGAACAGACGGCTGCGTATACCGTTGAGATCTGGAAGCGTTTTAGAAAATGGGGAGGAATTCCGACAGGCATCACCCAGAACGTTAAGGATCTGCTTGCTTCCAAGGAAGTCGAAAATATCTTTGAGAATTCTGATTTCATCTATATGCTGAACCAGGCAGTAGGTGACCGGCAGATCCTTGCAAAACAGTTGAATATCAGCCCTCATCAGCTTTCGTATGTCACACATTCGGGAGAAGGTGAAGGGCTTTTATTTTATGGAAATGTGATTCTTCCGTTCGTGGATCGGTTCCCGACCAACACAGAACTGTACCGAATCATGACAACACGTCTGTCTGAGGTATCAGAGGAACAGAAGAAGCAGTCAGCGTAAGCGGCAGCTTCTTCGGAAAGGAGTTTTCATGAATGAGAAGAAATATACAGGCAGTTACGCTAAGAAGTCCACCTCAAAAGAAAAGGCATCCAAACTGAAAAGTGAAGCATCGGAAAGAATAAGTTACCGGAAAAAGCTGAGGTATGGGAAGAAAGATAATACGCTCACGGTTGAGGATGCCAGGAAACTTCGCAGGATGAAGAAACAGGGAAGAAAAAAAATCTATAAGGAAACGGTGGCTGCCAATACGGTCCGAAACGCTGGAAATCAGAATGAAGATAAAAATGACAGTACAGACAGCCTGAATGCAGGAATTACCGCAGCAGAAACAGGAATGGGAAAGATCAGGGCTTATGGAATGGAAAGCAAATATGCGGCAAAGATCCATAAGCGTACTGAGCAGACTGTCCAGCCGGAAAATAATGGACCTGAGCACATGAGCATGAACAATGTAAAAATGTCCAGAAAAAAACTGATGCAGAGGGAATTTGCTGAAGCGGCAGCACAAAAGCAGAGGAAGGAGGCTGCTAACGGAGCTGGAAGCATCGGTAAGAAGTTTACGGATAAAGCAGAGGATCTTGCAGGGAGACTTGCGGAATGGATCAGAGAGTCTGTCGCTGAGCATCCATTATTTCTTGTTTCAATAGCTTCGATTATGATTGTTGTGCTCATTGTATCCGGTTCGCTGACTTCCTGCTCAGCGCTTGGCAGTCTGATCAACAATACTACCTTAGCTTCCTCTTTTACCGCTGAGGATGCAGATATTAGACAGGTAGAAGCGGATTATATCGCATTGGAAACAGAACTTCAAAAGAAGGTGGATCATGTAAAAAGAGACCATCCAGGATATGATGAGTATAATTTTACGCTTGCTGAAATCTCTCATAATCCATTTGAACTGGCGGCACTGCTTACTGTTTTATATGAAAACTATACACCTGCTCAGGTGCAGTCCATGCTGCAGACGATTTTTGATTATCAGTATAAGCTGACATTTGAGGAAATCGTGGAAACCAGAACGAGAATCGAAACCAGAACCGGCCATAAATGGGTATCGGATGGAGAGGTGGATGGTGTATCTACAGGACACATGGAGTCTTATGAATATGAGGTAGAGGTAGAGTATGAATATTACATCCTGAATACTACCCTGACAAATAATGGAATCACTGCGGCAGTCAATGGACTTAATCTTACTCAGGAACAGATGGAACGGTATAGGCTGCTTTTAGAGATGAGAGGCAACAAGCCGGAAATCTTCGGCGATAATGTGTATGCGAATCCGGGAGTGTCAGAAGAGTATGAAAGATATGCGGTTCCCGGGGAATATCTGACCGATCAGCAGTTTGCCAACCTGCTTCATGAGGCGGAAAAGTATCTGGGATATCCTTATGTCTGGGGAGGGGCATCACCAAGTACCAGTTTTGATTGTTCGGGGTTCGTCAGCTATGTGATCAATCATAGCGGAAATGGATGGAACTATGGAAGACTTACCGCAAATGGGTGGAAAAATGCGACAGCGAGAGTGGCCGCATCGGATGTAAGGGCTGGGGATCTGGTATTCTTCCAGGGAACTTACAATACGTCCGGCGCCTCTCATGTGGGAATTGTGGTAGATCCGGTTAAAAAGATCATGATCCACTGTGGCAATCCAATTCAGTATGCATCGTATGATACAGCATACTGGCGGGCACATGCTTATTGTTATGGCAGAATCCAGTAAATAAAAAATGCAGTATAGGTCACCAGACAGGTGGCTCTTTTACTGTCCAAAAAGGAAAGGAGCAACGTTTATGTATGCAAAGTTAGATAAACTCCGCGAAGATCTGAAAAAGGCAGTAGCCAAAAGAGATGCGGCGGAAGCAAAAGTAAAGCGGTTAGAGGAAAAGCTGAGGGAAGAAGAAAATCAGCAGATCGTGAGTGATGTCGCCTCTTACAATTTAACACCGGAACAGCTGGCACAGTTCTTACAGCTGGCTAACAGTGGAAAACTGCAGGCAATGATCAGCGGACAGATACCTATGCCTGTGGAGGAGCAGCAGACAGCAGGAAATGATAAGGATGAGGAAGAGGAGGAATTATCAGATGATGAAAATGATTAAAGTGAAGAAGGCAGTCGCAGCAAAGATTACGGGTGCTCTTTTGCTGGCAGCAACAGTTTTAGCCGGTATCATGCCGGTTCCGGTATTTGCCCAGAGTAAAGAAGCGGTCTGCATCTGCGAGGAAAAATGTACGGATGAATCCATCAATGAGGAGTGTGAGGTTTGTATTTATGACCATAACTTCTGTGAGGGTGAAGAAGCAGAGCCCATTGAAGAAAATTACGGTCCACTTACACCGGATGGAAATATGAATCTGGTTGACGACTATGGTTCCCTTGAAGCTGGTGGAAAGCAGTTTATCACAGTCACAACGAAGTCCGGAAACTATTTCTACCTCATTATTGATCGGGATGATAAAGGGACAGAAACTGTCCATTTCCTGAATCTGGTTGATGAAGCGGATCTTCTTGCATTGATGGAGGATGAAGAAGCTGAATCTTATAAGAATTCTCAGGTGACAGCAGACGCAGATAAAGAGCAGGAAAAAACGACAGAGGAAACAGAGGAGACTACAGAAGCACCGCCAGAAGAAAAGACGGAGCCGGAGGAAAAGAAAGGAAATAACGTAACAGGAATCATGGCGGTTGTTCTGATCATTACACTTGCCGGAATGGGCGGTTTTGTGTATATGAAGTCCAATAAGGGAAAAAAGAAGGATCAGGGACAGGACCCGGATATCGATTACTTCGATGATGACGAAGAGGATTATCTGGCTGATATGGATATTGGAGAAGAAACCGTTGCAGACCAAGAGGCAGATGAGGATGCTGCTATGGAAGATGATATTCTGATGGATGATTCCGATGAGGAATAAGATCACAGGAATGGGCAGTCGAATGGCTGCCTTTTCTGATGGGAGGGATCTATGAAAGAAAAAGAATTTGATGAGTTGACACCAGAGGAGAAATCGGCGAGATTTCAGAAAGCCCTGGATGACTACAACAGCGGATTTGTGGAAGCAGATTATGTATTAAGGTCTGTGGCTTCCATGCGTGTTGAGGAGGCAATGGAGAATACTGGCATGGTATTGGAAGAATTCAAACCGGCACAGCGAAAAGTGATATTTGAAGCGGCCGATGCTGATCTGAATCTGGATCATTACCTGAATCCAAAGTTTTCGGCATCCCATATGAAGTTCATCATGGAACAGGAAATGGCAGGGAAGGATGTTACATGGCTTCCTATCGGAAAAATCCTTCACAGGAGCATTGTTGATAAGCCGCTTACCAGGGATCAGATAAGAAAAATAAGGGAAAGAATGCAGAGGGCAGAACAGAAAGATTCTGTGATCGCTGAGCTGAAAGAAAAAAGGAAAGAAACAGAGCATGTGCCCAAGAAACAGGGACATGTAAAGGAGAAGGGGGAACGCTAATTTGATAGAAGTTGCAAATAAGGAAGAGAATAAGCTGGTTACACTTACTGTCGCAGAATGCAGCGAGTTTCATAGCATGGGTGAATTCCATGAAAATATCAGAAGCGCAGCAGAGGCGGTATCGAAATTCAAAGAAATTCCACCGGAACGGATGCATGGCATCCCGGCAATCGGAATCCGGGTTGCCGATCCTAAAAATCTGGATGATTATGTGGAACTGGATGTGCTGACTGGCAAAACATTTGATTTAGATATGCTTCATTACGTACCGGAGATTGCGGAGAACTGGCAGGCTCAGCAGATGATCGCAGCCCTGATCCATGAAATGTCTGATGCAAAGATTGAAGGGAAGATTCCTGACAGTATCCAGAAGAAGATTGACTGGCTGGAGTCCAGAGACAAGCGTGCAGACGAACTGCAGCAGATCACTGATAAACTGGAAAAAGGAGTTGTGGAAGTATTCCAGAGCGACCGTTACAAACAGTTCCTTGATACGATGGCAAAATTTCCGAGATATTCCGTGAACAATTCACTGCTCATTATGATGCAGAAACCAGATGCTCAGTTATGTCAGAGTTTTACAGGATGGAAGCAGATGGGGAGGTATGTAAAAAAAGGTGAAAAGGGTATCAGTATTATTGCACCGGCACCATATACGATTGAAAAAGAACAGCCAATATATAATTACTGGGGAAAGCCTGTCTATAATGAATTTGGTGAACAAAAAACGAAGAAAGTAGAAATAACGATTAATGCTTTTAAAGTGGTAAAAACGTTTGATATCACACAGACAGAGGGAAAAGAACTTCCTTCTATCCGACCGGCAGAACTTTCTGGAAGTATAGAGGGATATCCGAAAATGTTACACGCATTGCAGGAGATCAGTCCGGTACCGATTACGTTTGAATTGGTTGATGGAGATGCAAAGGGGTATTATCATCTGGAGGATAAAAAAATTGTAGTTCAGGATGGCATGAGTGAAGTGCAGACCATAAAGACACTGCTTCATGAAATGGCACACCAGAAACTGCATGATAAGGATAATGTGCCGGAGGCACAGGACATTACAAGGAATGGAAAAGAAGTTGAGGCTGAAAGTGTGGCATATGTTGTATGCCAGCATTATGGAATCAATACTTCTGACTATTCCTTTTCTTATGTTGCAGGATGGTCAGAGGGAAAGGAAATACCAGAGTTAAAAGCATCTCTTGATAAAATCCGGCAAACAGCATTTGAATTTATTAATCAGCTCGATCAGAAAATGGAGATCTTTAAGGCAGAAAAAGAACAGGAACTGGCTCCAAATCCAGAGTTACATGGAATCGTTAACAAAGCACTGGGAGAACTTGATAAGAAGAGAAGCCAGACAAAGGGATCTGTGAAATCGAAATTAAAAGCCAATGCAGAGAAGTCAGAACAGACCCCGAAGAAAAGCAGAACATCAAAAGTGAAGGAGGAACGGGCATGAATCAGAAAGAATTCAATGAAGTGATCGGTCGACAGACAGATCGCTGTAAATCCATGCTGATAACAAAGGGATCAGAGTATGCACCTAAAGCTGTGAAAAATGCTGCCGTGGACAGACTGGCACATTTTAAGAAAGCAGCGGTGGTAATGAATTCCACACCGAAAGCAGCCCTTATGGGGATGCTGTCCAAGCATCTGATCTCTGTATCTGATATGTGTACGGATGAAAGACAGTATGCGAAAGAACAGTGGGATGAGAAGATCACAGACAGCATTAACTATTTTCTGATTCTCCGGGCAATCGTAGAGGAGGAATTGAATGAAGAAAATTGAAGTAAAAATCTTAAATCCGGAATCTATTGATCAGGCAGAAAAGATGATGGTCTGCGCGGCAAGGCTGACACAGAGAGGACATCAGATTTCCTGCCTGAGTGATTTTATGGATCTTTATGAAAAAACTTACCAGAGATCTACTGTAGAAAATCTTGTAAAGCTGCCGCATCCGACCATTCAGAAATTTGGAATCATCAATGTGGTGGTAGTTGGAGCATCCAGACGATTCCTGGCACAGATCACCAGACACCAGAACGAAGTGAAGTATATGTCAGCAAGTCTGCAATACAGTGATTATTCAGGGGTGGAGGATTTTGTGATTCCCTATGATCTGATTGGAACAGGCCAAGTGAAAGAATATTTAAAACAGTGCAGTATGGCAATGAAAAATTATCAGAAGATGATTGCTGCAGGAGTTGATAATGATTCAGCCGGATACTGTGCACCGCAGGGAATGAGAAATATTCTTCTGATCAGTGCAACACCGTATCAGTGGAAGCACATGATCCGACAGAGAGCATGCAGGAGAAACACCAAGGAAACCAGATATGTGATGCTGAAAATCTGGAAAGAACTTTTGAAGCAGAACAGAGAGCTGTTTTCTGATTGTGGTCCATTCTGTATGAATGGCGGCTGTGAGGAAGGAAAGATGACCTGTGGTAAAAGTATTCCGAATATGATGTCATCGACAGATATTATCCGGACAGACTTTCCAAAAGTATGTGATATGGGATTGGGGGAAGGAGCGTCAGATGAAGATACGGTTGCTTGATTATGGTGGCAGATGCCCGGAAAGGGCTCATGCGAATGATGCAGGGGCTGATGTATTCAGTCCCAGGGATGCAGTGATTCGGCCGGGAGAGATTTGCAAGATACCTTTGGGATTTGGATTGCTGGTTCCAGATGGGTATGCAGCTTTCATATTTCCAAAAAGCGGATTAAGCGCACAGGGAATTGTGTGTGAACTGCCTCCCATCGATTCCGGTTATACAGGAGAGATTCATGCAATCATTTCAAATGTAGGTAATACAGTCTATAAAATCAAAGCAGATGATAAGATCGGACAGCTTATGATTCTGCCAATCGTGATACCGGATTTTACTTATGAATTATGGAAAAAACGTGGAACTGGAGCATTTGGTTCCTCTGGGAGATAAGGAGAAAGAAAATGTCATATAAGTTAGTGATTACTGAGAAGCCTTCTGTAGCACAGTCTATTGCAAAGGTGATTGGAGCAGATAAAAGAGGTGATGGATACCTGGAAGGAAATGGGTATCTGGTCAGCTGGTGCGTGGGCCATCTGGTAGAACTTGCACCGCCAGAGGCTTATGATGAAAAGTATGAAAAATGGAGATATTCAGATCTGCCGATTCTGCCGTCGGAGTGGAAGTATCAAATTTCAGATGCTACCAGAAAACAGTTCGGTATCTTGAAAAAACTAATGGAAAGGGAGGATGTCACAGGATTAGTGGAGGCTACCGATGCGGGACGTGAAGGAGAATTGATCTTCCGTCTTGTATATCATCAGGCAAAATGCAAAAAGCCATTCGAGCGTTTATGGATTTCTTCAATGGAAGACCAGGCAATTTCGGATGGCTTTTCTAATCTGCAAAACGGAAAGAAATATGATGATCTTTATCGAGCGGCTTTATGCAGGGAGCGTGCGGATTGGAGCGTTGGAATGAATGCAACCAGATTATTTTCAACTTTGTATGGACAGACATTGAATGTGGGAAGAGTCATGACGCCGACACTTGCCATGATTGTTCAGAGGGAGGCAGAGATCGAAAGCTTCAAGCCAGAGCCGATCTACAGACTTTCCATCAGCTGTGGAGGAATTACCGCGGTATCGGATCGTTTTGAAAAGAAAGAGGATGCAGAAAACATTCTTAAAGTGCTGGAAGAACAGAAAACCGCACAGGTTATAAAAATCGATCCGGCAGACAAGCAGGAAAAGGCACCGCAACTCTATAGCCTTACTGCACTGCAGAGAGATGCCAACCGTTTTCTGGGATTCACGGCACAGCAGACACTTGATTATACGCAGAGCCTTTATGAAAAGAAACTGGTGACCTATCCCAGAACGGATAGTCGTTTTCTTACAGAAGATATGGAAAATATGATTCCTGATCTCGCAAGAAAAATGGCGTCGAAATTTGGATACACCAAGAATATATCGGTTTATCCCAAACAGGTAATCAACAACAGCAAGGTCAGTGATCATCATGCAATTATTCCTACTGTGAACGTAGCAGATACAGAATTTGGAAAACTGCCATCTGGGGAACAGAAAGTATTGAGCCTGATCACAGCCAGACTGTTATCTGCTCTTGGCGAGCCAGCAGTAAGAAGTGAGGTTGATGTGGAATTTACCTGTGCAGACACCGTGTTCAAGACAAAGACAAAGAACCTTACCAAAAAGGGATGGAGAGAAATTCAGGATTGGATCATGGGAAGCAGCATGGATTCCGAAAATGATAAGGAAGAAAAAAGTGGGAATGCCAATATGCTGGCGTGTATCGCAATGCTGACAAATGGAAAATCGTATCCGTTACAGAATCCAAAGATGGAGGAAGGAAAGACTACACCAAAGAAACATTTTACGGAGGACAGTTTATTATCTGCAATGGAGAGAGCTGGTGCAGATGAGATGCCGGATGAAGCAGAGCGGAAAGGAATTGGAACATCAGCCACAAGAGCAGCAACCATTGAGAAGCTGGTGCGAATTGGTTTTGTGGAAAGAAAAGGGAATAAGAAAACGAAATATCTTTTGCCGACTCATAAAGGAGTGGCACTTATCACGGTTATGCCGGAACAGATCAAGCCTCCCTCCATGACAGCAGAATGGGAACAGAAACTTCTGGACGTGGAAAAGGGAACGTTTCAGGATGCAGAGTTTATGAGAGAGATTGATGGAATGGTCACAGAGCTGGTTGGTACATACAAGATTGTTGAAGATGCTGAACTGCTCATGCCGCCGTCAACAGAAAAAATAGGAATCTGTCCATCCTGCGGACAGCAAGTGGTGGAGAGGCAGAAAGGATATTCCTGTGAAAACAGGCAGTGTAACTTTGTGCTCTGGAAACAGAATCGATTTTTTGAAGCACTTGGTAAGAAGATGACCAAGCAGACTGCGATCAAACTTCTTTCGGATGGAAAGGTAGCATTGAAGGGATGCAAATCAAAAAAGACCGGAAAAAGCTATGATACAACGGTTGTCATGACGGTTGATGAAACACAGAGGGCAGTGTTCACACTGGATTTTGAGAAGAAATGATAGAGAGATCGAAAAGAATAGAATTGAGAGTGACGTCAGAAGAACTCAAGCAGATTCGTGAGCGTATGCAGGAGACTGGTATTTCCAGTCTTACTGCATATATGATCCGAATGGCAATTCACGGATATGTGCTTAAGATGGATCTTACTGACTTAAAAGAGCTGCTTCGGCTTATGCAGATAGCGGGAAACAACCTAAACCAGTATGCGAAGAAAGCCAATGAGACAGGCAGTATTTATCGGGAAGATATTGAAGAACTGAGAACGGCTCAGAAAGAAATTTTGCAGGAAATGAGGAAAGTGTTGGAAAAATTGACAGCGATTATGTAAGGCAGGTGAGAAGATGGCGGCAACAAAGCTGATAGCAATGCATCAGAACAAAGGCCGGAGTGTCATGCAGTGTCTGAAAGACAGAACGGATTATGCAATGAACGGAGAGAAAACAGAAGATGGAAAATATATCTCATCTTATCAGTGCAATCCGGAACTTGTTGATCTGGAGTTTGCTCAGGCAAAAAAGGAATATCTGCATAAAACCTGGCGGCAGCCTAAAGGAGATGTCATTGCATATCAAATCCGTCAGTCCTTCAAGCCAGGAGAGATTACACCGGAAGAAGCAAATCAAGTTGGATATGAAACGGGAATGAGATTCACAAAAGGAAAGCACGCCTTTATTGTGGCAACTCATGTTGACCGGGCTCATATTCATAATCATATCATTTTCAATTCTACCAATCTGGATTGTGATCGGAAGTTCCGTGACTTCTGGTTTTCCGGGATTGCATTGCAGAGACTCAGTGATATTATCTGTCTGGAACATGGACTGTCTGTTATTCAGAAAGCAAAACCGAGTGAGAGACAAAAGCGGACTAAGTACCCGGATCGTGTGAGCATGAGGGATATCATCCGGGAAGATATTCTGAAATGTCTGGATCAGAAACCGGCAGACTTTGAAGAAATGCTGAAATTTTTACAGGCGGAAGGATATAAGATCAAGCGCGGAAAGCATACTGCAATCTGTGGAAAAGAACAGAAACGCTTTATCCGATTCCGTTCTCTGGGAGAAGATTTTACAGAAGATAATCTGATAAAAGTGATCGCTGGGGAGAAAGAATCTCCTGAAAGAAATGAAAAGTTACCGGACAAGAAAGAAGTAAAACCTGAAAAGCGGAAGTTCGATCTGGTAGTTGATATTCAGGAAAAGATGGCTCAGGGAAAGAACGGAGGATATGTCCGGTGGGCGAAGAAATATAATGTGAAACAGTTTGCAGAATCCATTCTGTTCCTGCAGCAGCATGATATTCACGATAAACAAACCTTGGATGCGCTGGTGGCCGAAAGCTCTGCACGGTATCATGAGCTTATGAAAACGATCAAAGATGCTGAGGAAAAGATGGAATCGAATAAGGCAATCAAGACGCATATCATCAATTATTCCAAGACCAGAGAAACATATATCGCTTATCGAAAATCAGGTTATAGTAAGAAATTTCTTGAAGAACACCGGGATGAAATCACTCTTCACAAAGCTGCCAAGGAAGCCTTTTCCAAACTTCCGGAAGGTAAGATCCCCAGGGTGAAGGATCTGAATGATGAATTTGCAAGACTGCTTTCTGAGAAAAAGGCAGCTTACAATGAGTACAAAAAAATAAAAAAAGAAATGCGGGATTATCAGATCGCAAAGCAGAATGTGGAATCCTTCTATGCTGCTCAGCAGGGCTGGGACGCAGAGGAAGATCTGAAAAAGAAACGACAGCAGCAGAGATAAGTATTAGGGCAATCATCAATATGCAAATTGGTGATTGCCCGCTTTTTTTATTTCCGGCGGAACCGGAATGAATCAGCGCTCACAAAGTGAGGGCGTAGCTTGACATCGAAGATGTCATTCTAAGGGGATTGGGGATGTGCCTCCAACAAGCAAAATGCGCTCGTGTACGTACGAGGGCACTGCTTGCTAACTTGCAAAATAATCTTTATAAATAAGGTATTGCTATATCTTTTCAAGGACTACATCTGTTGGAGATGTAAATGTAACACGGATAAGATCACCAACTTGGGCATTGATTTGTGCATACCAGTAACCAAGCGCCATGAGATCTTTATCACCCGCAAATTGTTTTGCGTATGGATCGCCAGCAGTAGAGCAACCTTCTGAACGAAGAGGACCATTGAAGAATCCATCGGATGAAGTGGCATTAAAAATATTCTCTCCAATAATGTCATTTCCGTCAGTATAGTTACTGTTAAATAGACGAAGTGAACGTGCAACATGCTTGGGTATTTTCAAATAACCTTCTCCATAGCGGAGACCACGACTGCCCGTAAATCTAAAGGTTCCCCATTCTAATTGAGAACGGTTCAATTCAACTGTAAAGGTATCACCAGCATTGGCCATAAAATTTTCCTCCTTGTTCTAGTTTAATTATAGTTTATCATATATAATAGACTTGTCTAGTAATGTCTTTACAATAGAAAAGTTGTTTATATATGGTCTGTTATAGCACTAAACAAATAATGGGGGTACACTTATGCGCTTATTATATTCAAATATTTTACCACTGCAGATAGAAGAAGGAAAAGAAACTATTGTAGAAGCAATCAATAGTCAAATGCGGTTAGCAGACAGAATTGATATTGCAGTGGGATATGTTTCTCGTGCATCATTAGATGAATTAGATAGGTTAGTTGAAAAGAATAATATAAAAAATATATGTTTGAATATAGGAATGTATTTTATTGAAGGTATGCCAGAAGGTTCATATCATACGGCGCTTAGATTAAACAAGAAGTGGCAGGATTTGGGAATTGGCGAGATTCGTGTGATAAAGGCATTCAAATATCATGGGAAACTTTATGCGTTTTATAGAGACGGAAAACCAATCTCAGCAATAATAGGATCTGCAAATTTAGGCGTAATAAAACTGGAAGCGAATAATAGAAGGCAGTATGAAATATCTGCTATTTCAGAGAATGAGACCGAGATTGAAGAAATTGTAAAGCACATAAATGAATTAAAAAAAACAAATATTTCAGAAAATATAGCTTCTATAAAAGGCATGCCGCTTATTTATGAAACTAATACAGCACTTTCTGGTATTGAGCTTGTAACAGAAGTGCCGAGATCAAATGTTGAATTTTACAAAAGATGTGCATCGTATGCTTCATTTCTTTTGCCGCTTAAGGTGCCGGCACGTGATGAGCGACATATGGATGATGGAAAGCATTTTACCAAATCGAACGTAAATGTATGTTATGCAGCTCCAAGAAGCAAAAGAAAATCAAGGGATTGGTATGAGACGCAGCTTACTGTATCAAAAGAAATAACAAGAATGGATGGTTACCCAGAAAAAAATGTTCCTTTTTACATTGTGACTGATGATGGCTATTGGTTTAAAGCACATACCACAAGCGATGGAAACAAGCAATTTAGTGCTGTGGGTGATGAGCTTATTATGGGAAGATGGCTTAAAGGAAGATTGGCAGCGGCGGGACTGGTCAATCCTGTTAATGATACTCAGGCAGACACAGATCGCGCGGGAATGATTACAAAAGAAATGCTTGAAGAGTATGGATGCGATAATTTGTATCTAAAGAAAACTGGGCAGACAGCCATGGATGAAGATGGAACTCCACTGGATGTGTGGATGCTTTCATTTAAGCCAACAGATGAAGGAGGAAAAGAAGAATAGTGCAGTATTTGAAAAACTATCTTGATAAAATAGTAGCACGTGGAAATGAAAAACTTGCTGAATCTATTTCCCGTACAGCTGAAGAAGTTGGAAATAAATACATAAAAAACTTTTCATTTACAAGTCATGAAATAGGATTGCTTTTTGGAAATGTTCAGTCTGGAAAAACAGGTCAGATGTTTGGAATAATCTCCAAAGCTACAGATTTAGGTTTTCCAGTTTTTGTGCTGTTAACGACAGATAATGTTGTGTTGCAACAGCAAACGTTAGATAGAGTTAAAGCTGATCTTGATGGCTATTGTATATGTGGAGAGAATGATGCAAGAATTTTTACCGATAATTGTTTGCTTCAGCCAACAATTATTGTTCTAAAAAAGAATGCACGTATTCTGAAATTATGGGCGAATATATTCAACTCTACCGGTTTTATGAGAGGAAACCCATTGTTTATTGTTGATGATGAGGCAGATGCAGCTTCACTTAATACGCTTGTTAATAAAGATCGCCAGTCATCTATCAATAAGTACCTCGATATAATTAAAAATGGTGCATCAAGTAGTATATATCTACAAGTAACAGGAACTCCACAGGCTATATTCTTGCAGACGATTGAATCTGGATGGCATCCATACTTTACCTATTATTTTCAGCCGGGAGAGAGTTATTTAGGTGGAGATTTTTTCTTCCCGGCATCAGGAAAGCCAGAATGTATTGAATTTTTAGAACAGATTCAAGAACCTACAAGGAGTGTAGTTGTTAGACATATTGCAGTGGCATCACAGATGTTAGCATCTGGAGGTAAAGTTGCAAATTGTTTATTTCATCCAAGCGTGAAGCAGGCAGCGCATAAAAAGTATGCTGATGAGGTGTTGAGTGAAATTGCGTGGTGCCAAGAGAATAGGGATGGTTTATTTAAAGATGCATTGGAAAAGGAATATAATAATTTGAAACCATCCAGAAATAGAAGAATTCAATTTGATTTATTCCTTCAAAAAGCATATGAACTGATAGATGGAAAATCAATTCAGGTTCTTATAATGAATGGAAAAACAGATATTGATAGTGAACAGTATGAAAAAGGATGTAATTTTGTAATTGGTGGTAATACTTTGGGGAGAGGAGTTACGTTTCCTGGACTTCAAACTATTTATTACACAAGAACAAGTAAAAAACCGCAAGCAGATACAATGTGGCAACATAGCAGGATGTTTGGATATGATAGAGATCCAGGACTTATGAGAGTATATATTGATGAAAATCTATATAAATTATTCTCAGATATAAATGCAACAAACAATTCTATTATTGCTCAGATTGAAAAAGGAATTGAAGATATAAAGGTCTATTATCCAAATGGTTTGAATCCAACGAGAAAAAATGTATTAGATACAGATCATGTAGAGATGCTTTCGGGTGGAACTAATTATTATCCATATTATCCAGACAATGATTCCATTGAAGAGATTTCAAAACTTTTGGAACCATTTGATGAAGGTGAGCAGTATTATCAAGTTAGCCTTAGAATTGTAAAAGAGATATTAGGACATATTATACCGAGTCCGGATTTTAAATTACGCGCATTTGTTTCTGTTATTGATACAATATTATCTGAGCAACCAGCGGGGCAAGGAATATTGGTTGTACGTAGAAACAGAGATGTTGCACAAGGAACCGGAGCATTACTTTCACCGAATGATTGGAAATTAGGGAGTGAATTCCCTTCAAAGGTCGTATTGACGATGTATCAGGTGACGGGAAATAAAGGCTGGGGTGGCAGGCCACTGTGGGTTCCAAATATAAAATTGCCGGGAGATGTTATCTATTATGATGTAATAGAAGACAAGTAAAATGGTAGCTGTACTATTCAATATAGAGTAGTACAGCTATTCTGTTTTATTCCGTAATAGAAGGCTGAACACTTTCATATTCAATTCCGGCAAATGATTTTAAAATTGCTTCAAAAATTATTTTGGCACCTTTGCATGGAACCGCCATTCCTATTTGCTTCCGGACACTTTCCTTGGAACCAATGAACTGATAAGTATCGGGAAATGTTTGCAAACGTGCGCGTTCACGATTAGTGAGAGCACGAGGTTCTGACCAATGGTAAATATGTGTACCACCGCCACCACTGCCTGTTACGGTGTAAGAAGGTTTTGATGGATCAAGTCTTTTGTATATTTGACTAATTTTGGCACCTTTGACTTTTAACTGTAATTCTTCTGGCAGATCGGCTGTAAATGCATTTTGTCCAGGCTTAATATGTTTTAAGCGTTCTACAACTTGTTTAGATTGTTTTGTGAGTTCATTATTAAAGGCATTAGCTTGGATAGGAGGATTTTCAATCGCATTTTTACAGGTATTATCTACATTTGCGTAAGGCGCAGGAGAAGGTACCTTGAATTTTACATCTATATCATTTCTAATACCAACAATAATTAGACGATGTCTTGCCTGTGGTATGCCGTAGTCTTCAAATTTATATAAATGAGGGGTGATGGTATATCCGGCATCTCTTAATTCGTTAAGTATTTTGGTAAGAGCTTTTCCTTCATTTGCGCTTCTTAATCCACCAACATTTTCAGCAAGAAACCACATTGGCTTAAATAGTTTTAATGCTTTTACTCCATAAGAATAGAGTGGACCGAACGTACCATCCATTCCTTTTTGTTCTCCGACAACACTATAGTCATTACATGGAAAACCAAAAGCAAGCGCGTCTATTGGAGCTAATTGGGACATATCAAATGTTCTTATATCTCCATGGTAAACAGTTTCAGGAGCATCAGGACAAATATTATGGCGATATGTCTCACAGGTAGATTCATCATAATCATTAGCCCATTGATGTACAATGCGGAAGTTGTCATCACCTATATTTGCATTTGTAGCACCCCAGCCAATTCCACCGGGACCACAGAATAATTCGCCTAATCTGTAAATCATTTTAATGTCCTCTTTTCTGTTAGCAGATTTATCAGTCCCTGTATATGAGAAACTGCATCATCACTCAACAATTCTGTATTTTCAAAGCAGTTATTTTTACAATCTATATCTATATCATCCAAATATCCATATGCTTTGTATAGCTCTATTAAATTTATACCATAGAAATTGGCAAGGGTTTTTAATTGTGCAGCAGGTGGAAATTTGGTTTTCCCTTCTTCTATACGGCGTATGGTAGAGTCGCCTACACCCGTTTTGGAATATACCGCTTTTACACCAAGACCGCGTTTTTCTCGGATTATTTTTAAGTATTGTCCTGGATTATTCATGACACTCTCCTTCATACTGATTATATAACATTTGCTGCAAAAATGCAAGAAATAATTAAATATGCTGCGGAAAGCAGCAAAGAGAATTCATAATTTTAACACAGGAAGGGAATAAGGATATATAATATTTATAAGAGGAATGGATGACAATGTGTTCAAAGGGAGTAGGATATGCCAGATGATTTAACAAAAGAGCAACGTCGTAAAAATATGCAACATATCAAATCAAACAATACAAAAATTGAAGTATTGCTTCGTAAAGCTCTTTGGAAAAAGGGATATAGATATAAAAAAAATTATAAAGATCTGCCCGGAAAACCAGATATCGTGTTAACAAAATACAAGATTGCTATTTTTTGTGATGGAGAATTTTTCCACGGAAAAGACTGGGAAGTATTAAAACCCCGACTTGAAAAAAGCAATAATAGTGAATATTGGATCAACAAAATATCAAGAAATAGAGAACATGATGATGAAGTGAACAAGCAGTTATTGTTTTTAGGATGGACAGTGATTCGCTTTTGGGGAACTGAAATCAAGAAAAATACGGATGAGTGTGTAAAAGTGGTAGAAGAGACGGTCTTTCAAATAATGCTCGGGGAAAATGAAATTACCGATTGAGATGACTTTGAATATAAGATTACGAATGGAGGAATTTGATTGAAAAGATTTAATGTGAATTTTCAAATTGATAAAGTTCTGGAACTTTGGCAGATTTTAAGTGAGAAAGGCTATTTATGTTTCGATAAAATTACAAATGCGAAAATAGGAAGAAAAGATATACCCTTCAATTCCAGGGCTCGAATTGAAACTGCTTTATATAGAATAGAAGATACATTAAATTATATGAATAAGATTGAATTGGGTGTTAATCGCGAAAGAATGCAGGCATTTGATTTTTATGATTTTATAAATTGTGAAGTAGTAGTTATTGATTGCATAGAAGCACTTGCGCATATTTTTGGGTTAGAAAAAGAAATATCGGAGATAAAAGGAAAAAGAGATGTTTTCAGAGGTGACGGAACTGACAATGATTTTGTCAAATATGTGAGATCACTGGCTTCCGTACATCCATTAGATACTTCTGGGCACCCTAAATATAATGGACATGAAAACTTTCATTGCAGTCCAAGAGCGTATTGGGATTCAGCTATGCAAGATGGAATGGACCTGACTATTACTATTTATGATTCTGCTAATACGCAAAATGAACTTGAGTATTTAAGGGTAAGAGTAGATGATTTTGTGAAGGTATTACAACGATGGATTGATTTTATGGATGTAATTATGACAGCAATAAGAGATTATGAAAGGAAGACTATTGCTGAATATAAGGAAACTTCAATGAAAATGCCATGTGAGTTTGATAATTATGTGGACTATATCAGATATTTGAAAGAAGAATATATTAAAAGGGGCAACAATACTCAATGGGATTGCTTTGATGATTTTATGAAGATATTTTCAACTGATATTACGAATTCAGAAAATATTGAAAAAGTTGAACGATATAAAAATGCCATAAAACTTTCACTAGCATTTTTGCATGATAGAACACAAAAGATGGAATATGAAAAGTCCGCTAGTACAGGTATTTTGCATGATGAAGATACAAATTATACGGAGCTGTTTATTGAGGTTCATAACCCTGTAAATGTAGGGGTGAATGATAATGATCTAAAATATTGTCTTGGAAAACTGTTTGTACGTGGCGATGATTATAGAAATAGGATGGAGGAGATAAAAGACTGGATAAATCAGTATGTAATATTTAATAATACAGAATCTTATGATGAGACATATACATTGGTAACGACAGCTCTTTATTTAGATAGTTTGGAAAGAGAAAATGTTTTGAATTGGAATATTCCTAATGAAAACAAATACAGATTGGAATTCCCTGCTACACCAAATGATCCTGTTGATTTTGTTTCTGCACTATGAGTTATTATTTGATCTGTGATCTGCACTCTGGTATTCAAAAAGCTGATCAACCGGTATATTTAAAAAATTAGCCAGTTTCATGGCATAAAGCAAAGAGGGAATGCTTCTGCCTTTCTCAATATTGATAAGGGTACGAACGTTCATGTCTGCACCGTCAGCAACTTGTTGCTGGGTGAGTCCCAGATCTGTTCGTGCCTCATATAATTTGCAGATAATTGTTTCTGCGTACATAGAGCAATCCCCCTTTGGTAAAAATCATTTTATAGGATTAAGATAATACACGTCCGAAAATCTTAAAGGAACTATTTTCAGTCACTGGAATAGGAGCATATTTCTTATTCAGTGATATGAGATATGTTCCTTTTCTGTTATTCTGGAATTTCTTTACATAAGCGTTTCCATCCAGGTAGAAAATACCGATTTCGCCATCTTCAAGCTGTTCGGTCTGCTCGATCCAGATAAGATCTCTGTCATGGTAGCGAGGCTCCATACTGTCTCCGCGGACATGGACACCAAAAGTCGATTCTTCTGGAATATCCGGGGAGGAATACATTTCATAATCTTCTCCATCCAGGAAGGAACCGGTACCTGCAGAAACAGTAGTATAGAATACTTTTCTTTCACGGATCAGATGCAGCGGAATAATCTCTGCACGTTTATAGTCACCACTTTTTTCAAGCAGATGGATATAATCCATGACTTTCTGCATTCCTTCTTCATTCAAGTTTCGGAATGGATTGATCGGGTTCTTTCCAATGAATTCAGTATATACATCATAAATATCCAGTATTTCGCAAATAGCGAGCAGCTGTCTGGCACTGGGCTGTGTGATACCGGATTCCCAGGCACTGACTGTGTTCTGCTTTACATGAACGTTGTAGTCTATAAGTTCTTTTGCAAGCTGGCTCTGGTTCAGTCCGTGCTCTTTTCTATGTTTTGCTATGGTCTTTCCCAAATCATTCATAATAGATTGCCTTTCTAATGCTGTCATAAGTGTCATCTCGTCGTAGGAGCTATATCAACTATACCATTATTTTATTGAAATTTCAACATAAATATCATTAAAACAGATAATATGAATTAAAATTCACTTGAATATCAGTGTGCATAGTATTATATTGACTACTGTAGACAGCGGATACACAGACTGACAAAGAGAAAGAAGGTGGGTGGATGAGCCGAACAATATTGCATAGTGACTGTAACTGTTTTTATGCATCCGTGGAGCTTCTTCATCATCCGGAGCTTTGTGGCAAACCGGTTGCTGTTGGTGGAGATCCAGAAGCAAGGCATGGTATCGTATTGACGGCAGATTATACTGCAAAACGGTGTGGAGTAAAAACCGGCATGGCATTGTGGCAGGCAAAGCAGATTTGTCCGGATATTACATTTCTTCCTCCGAGGATGGATCTGTATCTTAGATTTTCCAGAATGGCACAAGAGATTTATGCCGAATATACAGACCAGAGAGAACCATATGGTATTGATGAGTCCTGGCTGGATGTTACGGACAGCGTCAGCATCAAAGGTGATGGTTATCAGATTGCGCAGGAGATCAGCAGCCGCATGAAAAAGGAATTAGGGATCACAGTGAGCGTCGGTGTGTCGTTCAATAAGATCTTCGCAAAACTCGGATCTGATTATAAAAAGCCGGATGCAATTACAACCATGAATAAGGATGAGTATAAGGAAAAGGCATGGCCGCTTCCGGTATCGGATCTGCTGTATGTAGGCAGTGCCACTAATAAAAAGCTGAAAAGCATGGGAATCCATACGATCGGCGATCTGGCAGAGACAGATGAACGATTTCTGAATAGAAGGCTCGGTAAGATGGGAAATATTCTATGGGCTTTTGCGAATGGATATGATGATTCACCTGTAAAACTGGAAAATACGTCTGCACCGATTAAGTCTGTAGGCAACAGCACAACAACACCGCGGGATATGGAAACAGATGAGGATGTGAAAATTGTGATATACATTCTGGCAGAAAGCGTGGCGGCGAGGCTGAGGGAGAATGGCTTCCGGTGCCGGACCGTTGAGATCAGTGTCCGCGACAAAGATCTGTTTCATTTTTCAAAACAGATGAAATTGGAAAATGCAAGCAATATCACCAGAGAAATAGCGGAGGCAGGATACAGGCTTTACAAGGAAAGCTATAAACTGCCAGCGGATGAAACAGAAGCCAGATCCGCTGAAAGAGGTTTTTATCAATCACCATTGAGGAGCATAGGAATTCGAGGAATGGATCTGGTGACAGATAATTTCTGGGAACAGCTGGATCTATTCACAGATCCCAGAATACGAGAAAAGCAGATGCAGATGGATATGGCAGTTGATACGATCCGAAAAAGGTTTGGATTTTATAGTATCCAAAGAGGGCTCATGTATCAGGATACAATCCTATCGGCTTGTGATGCGAAAGCAGATCACACAGTGCATCCGCATGGATATTTTGGATAGGCAGGAGGTGGTGATAATGGATAGCTACAAAGTATACGTAAATGTTACTGCGGAATTTACGAAAGATGGACGCCTGCTTCCGAAGAGCTTTGTCTGGAAAGACGATCATGTCTATGAAATTCAGAGGGTAACGGATATACGAAGGGTAGCAAGCCTGAGGGCCGGCGGCGCGGGACTGCGCTATACCTGTATCGTAGATGGAAAAGAAAGCCATCTATATTATGAAGACAATAATATGTGGTTTATGGAGGCGCGATAAATTCTTTCATGGGATTTACCAATAGAAAAGATCAGCAAGAAGGCAACAGGATGGATGGTGCTCACCTTCGCACATCGGAACTCATCTGCCCTGAACAAATAATCATCAATGGTTTTCATTTCCCTTATCCGTTGATTGGTACAAGCAAATGTACAATGTCAGGAGGACTTTGATGATGAATGAGAAAATTAAGATGAGATATGTTAGCTGCCCATCCTGTGGCAAACAGCTGCTCAAGGTGGCTGGCAACTGTAGTGTTGAGATCGCATGTACGAGATGCAGAAAAGAGATCGTCGGAATTGTGGATGAGATATACATGAAGTTATTTGAGAATTACCGGGAAAAAGAACCGGGGAAAAAAACTGACAGCATGTATTCCACAGATATGATGGCATTTCGGCAGCAGAAGAAAGCAATGTAATCATAAGAATATTCAACTGAATAGAATGAGCTGGTGGATGTACCGGCAGACTGGGCAGAGGATCAGAAGGAATGGCTTCTGAAAGACCGAGAACCCTTAGAGCCGGCTTCATTTTGCAAGAGTTTGTAAACGAGCTGGATTTAGCATAAGAACTATCAGGAGCCTGCAAAACGGAAATATGACGAGAAATCGTTTTATTTGAGTGCGTTTTGCAGGCTCCTTTTGTATTCCGGTTCATTGTATTTCCGTTTCGGCTCCGGAAACGGAGAGAAAGATGGAATTAACGATTGGAAAAAGAATCAGAGAAATGAGACTGGCAGCAGGAATGTCACAGGAACAGCTTGCAGAAGCATTGTGTACGAAGAAATGCACGATTTCTGCATATGAGACAGACAAGATCGATATTAAGAGCAGCATTTTGAAGGAACTGGCAGCAGTCCTTCACTGCAGTGCTTCCTATTTACTGGAAGGAAATAAAGAAACGGAAGTGGATGCCAGAGTGGTGACAGTGCTAAAAGAGATTGAAAAAAGTGGTCTGACGGAGATCGCACTGATGCAGCTTAAGGCATTGGCCATGATTAAATAATAGATAGAAAAGTCTATTGGGAATATACAGAAGTCTATTCTTTGGGGAACGAAATACAGTTAGAGTTCGTATAGAATAATGGATGTAAGGAAGAAAGCGCAAGTAATCCTTGAATAATCACGAATAGGAGATTTTTCATGGACGACAGAAATTTTATAAGAAAATATGTAAAGGCAGATTCAAAGCAGAAGGTGGATATCATTTTCCGGCATTATTCTGATTTTATGGGAATCATTGATGGATATACGGAAGGACTCCGCTATATGATCGAGTGCGAAAAGGATTATAACCACAGAGCAGCAAAAGGCGATCTGGGAGTGAGAGTCCAGAGAGGCGGCAGTATCAGTGATCCTACGGCGGCAGTAGCCATCAGAAAAGTCATGACTATAGAAGCATTGATCAACTGCGATTTTTCTGGCGATGTGCTGGAGGATGTAGATCATGCGGAAGAATACATGAAAGATGCGTATGTTCTCCGCAGCATGAGAAGTGATTATGCGCTTTTTACTGGACAGCTTGCAATCCTGGGAGACAAACGGGACTTTTTTGAAAAGTATCTTCGTGGGGAGATCAACCTTATGGAATATGCAACACAGTCAGGAATTGCATATGAGACGGCAAAGCAGAAAACCTATAATATCCGCAACCGGATCAGAACTCAGGTGGTAGGATTTATGGACAAAAAAATGGGTGGAATTGGCTGATTTAGAGACATCCTAAGAGAATAGACGAAAATGTGATATATTCACGGAAAGAAGGAAAATATGGCAGATACAGTAACAGTAGATCCGGGATCAGAGAAAAGATGCTATACAGTGAAAGAGATTCAGACGATGCTTGGAATAAGCCGGCCGACAGCATATGACCTGTTACAGGAGAAGAAATTCCGGTGGTTTAAAATCGGAAATAAGTATCGTATTTCAAAGAACAGTTTTGATGAATGGCTGGATCGACAGACAGAGGAATAGATGATGAATGCTGATGAGATGAAAAGAACCATGTCAGTACCGGAAATGCGGAAACTTCTGGGAATCAAAAAGACGGAAAGCTACTGGCTGGTACACAAGAATTACTTTAAAACAGAACTCATTAACGGAACCATGCGTGTTGATATTGCAAGTTTTGAAAAGTGGTATGCGAATCAGACAAAGCATAAGAAGGTCACGGGTGAGAAACCAGGAGCACAGCTTTGTGCTGCATCGTATTCTTTCAGGGATGTTGCAAACATGCTTGGGGAATATGATGGGACGATCTATGACCTGTGGAACAGAAAAGGTCTTCCAACGGTCACAGTAAATTATAGGAAACGAATCCCCAGAGAAATTTTTGACAGCTGGTACGAGAAACAAAACGAATACCATAAGGTGGACGGTCCGGCTACGATTGAAGAGATCGAAGAAAAATTCATTCTTTTCAGGGAAGCGGCGGCAATGCTTAAAATGAGCAATGAGGAACTGCTTACACTCATCCGGAAGGGAAAATATAAAGATCTGTTGGATATGAGGATGTTTGATAATAAAAGATGGATTTCCAGAAGAGGGTTTCAGGATTTTCTGAATCTGCATGACCAGTATAAAATCAGACAGGCGAAGAATGAATCTGGCAGTGGAATCAGTAAATTCCTTAGTCAGAAGCAGTATATATCAAAGGAAGAAGCGGCAAGAATTGCAGGAGTGTCAAAAAGTACGGTCGCAAAATGGGCTTTGAAGGGTACGTTCCCATGCAGGGCGGCAGGATATGTTATGCGGATTGAGAGAATACCTTTTCTCAAATGGGTGGATGAAAATAGAAAGGTGGTGTGATTTATGGCATTTATCAGGGAACGGGATGGGAAATTCAGCGTAGTATATAAGGTTAAAGATGATAAAGGCAAGGTACACCAGAAATCAGAAACATTCAGAAAGAAGAAGGATGCAGAAAAGCGCAAACATGAAATAGAATACCAGATGGATACTGGTACATTTAAAATTGAAAAATGTACCACGATCGAGGAACTGCTGGCGGAGTATGTGAAATTATATGGAAGGGAAAAGTGGGCAGTCTCTACATACAGTGCGAATGTGGGGCTGATAAACAATTATATTCTGCCAGTCATTGGGCAGGCAAAGGTAAGTGATGTAAATAATCATTTCGTAGAGAAATATTATCGCGACCTGGGGAAGATGAAAGCGGTTCAGGGTGCTAATAATAAGAAAAACGAGGGAAATGTTACTCCGAATACTGTATTTGAGATACATAAGATACTTCGGAGCTGTTTTCGGCAGGCGGTAAAATGGGGAATCATGGAAAAGAATCCGGCCGTAGATGCGACACTTCCAAAGAGGACAAAGAAAAAACGTGAGATCTGGGATGCCGAAACTTTGATGCAGGCAATCGAAGCGTGTGATGAAAAGTGGCTGGAAGCAGCATTTCACCTGGCATTTACTGCAACTCTCCGGCTGGGGGAAATTCTGGCACTGACCTGGGATTGTGTAGAGATATCAGAGGAAGCTATCGAGGAGAACCGGTGCTTCATCGTCATCAATAAGATAATTGAGCGTGTCAGCATCAAGGCACTGGAAGCACTTGAGCATAAGGATGTTATAACCGTATTTCCATCTAAAAAGAAGAATAACAGAACGGTACTCATTATGAAGACGCCGAAGACAGAGACCAGTAACCGAAAAGTATATATTCCAAGCCATGTAGGAAAATGCCTGGTGGAGCTCAAAAAAGAACAGGATCAGACCAGGGAATTATTAGGGAGTGAATACAAAGATTATAACCTGGTTCTTGCAACTTCTTTTGGAATGCCGATCGGTGGAAGCCATCTTCGCGACAAAATGCAGGAGATCATAGATAAAGAAGGTTTACCAGATGTTGTTTTTCATAGTTTGCGTCATACATCCGTAACCTATAAGCTCAAATTAAGCGGAGGAGATATCAAGGCTGTCCAGGGAGATTCCGGACATGCACAGGCGGACATGGTAACAGAAGTATATGGACATATTCTGGATGAGGATCGAAAGAAGAACGCACAGATGATGGAAAGAGCATTTTATAATAAGGAAAACCTCAATCCGGATATGCATGGACAGACAGGAACAGAACCGAATAACAGCATCAGTGTACCAGGTGGTATAGATGCAGAACTGTTGGCGAAGGTATTGGAAAATCCAGAGATGACAGCATTGCTTACGTCGCTTGCAAAGACAATGAAGTTATCATGATATAGAACAATAGATTAAGAATGAAATTGTGGGCAGATGTGTTTAGTCTGCCCTTTTGTATGTGATCAGTTCACCGACTTCAATATCCAGATAGTGGCATAATTTACAGATCAGGCCGGCATCCAGTCGATGGAAATTGTTGTTGCAGTATCTGTTAAAGTTGGTTCTTGGTATATCTAAATCTTTGCATATCTGATTTTTGGAGATGCCTCTCTCTTTCAGAATGCGGTCAATATTCAATTCTAATCTTCCGTAATCCACAGGCTCATCTCCTTTACTTTTATAGGGCTATTATATATAATGAGGCTGTAAATAGTAATTCACTGAATAGTACCTCACTATTCGGTTATCCCGGACAAAAAGAATAAACAGGGGTGCAGTATGATCATTCAAAAATTCTTACCTATATTTATCAGCGGTCTGCTGTTATGTGGCTGTGCATCAGGGGCAGTTAATTCTAGTTCTGAGATGGAAACGTTGTATACAGAAGTTTCAAAGGCAGAGACGGAAGACTTTGTTTCAACGATAGATAAGGAAAATTGTTTTTTATGCGGTTCCAATCGTCCGGGAATTTTTGATTATTATAAAAAGAGTGGATGCATTGCGTTGGTGTGCCTGAATACATGGAACATTGCAGATACCAATGTATATGAATATGATGATAATGGAAAGATCGTGGAAGAACCGAACGGTTTTAGCACAAATATCAATACACATGGAGAGAATGAATGCAGCTGGATGGTGGCAGGCGATCCAGTACGCCATACTGCAACAGCCACATTGACGTATGGAGATAACTCTGTCTTAGATCCTGAAAGATTGTCTGCACAGCTCTGCCAGGACTGTCTCAAAAAAGTTGCGGATGCACTTTGGCCTACCGGTTATGAAAATGACTGGACGTATCATTGTGATGTTTTCATGAACATGGAGACTGAGGATATTTATCCGATATCATCACCAATAATAAAATGTGGAATCGATGACTTCTGGCTTCATATTGATCATGAGCAGGAAAACAGCAGGGACATTGCATACTTGGTTTATAATCCACAAAAATAGTAAAAGATAGAAAATTCGTAGGAGAATGGGAACATGGACAAAAAGAATGATTACATACAGTTACCGCCAATGAAAAAAGATACCTCAGCGGATGTGGTCTCATTTATTTGGGAGTATATGAAACTTCCGGAAGACGTGCGCAATAAAGTAAAGTCAGAGATGGATGAGATCCATGAGCACTGCAGGGACAGTGAATTTCAGAAGCCAGATCTGTATGATATCGTTTCCAAAGAAGAGGTAGCAGGATTAGAGCAGAGTATGCAAAAGATATTCGCTGATATCATCACAGAGGTCAGCAGCATTGCCTGCTGGGTGTATGTGGAGAAATATGTGCATCATAAATCTTTGCAGGAAATGCTGGCAGAACGGAAGGATGTAGATAAGTTTATTTTTGCAGTAGATACATGGTTTGAAAAACTCTTGGGAGCATAGGGAAGATTATGTCCCAAGTTTGACACTTGTGAATCCAAAAAGTCGCTCTAAAGCCTTTATTTATCAGGCTGGAGCGACTTTTCAATTTCGTAGCGATATGTGCTATATTTTATCATGTGGCAGTTGGTTTGATTTCTTTGGTGCTTTTTATGATGTAATGCATCTGTCAGATCAGTTCTTTTATAAGAGGGTGTATAGTCAAGGTTTCCTGGCAATAACGTCACTTGCATGGAACGGAGAGCTGCAAGCAAGGATTCACAGGTATATCCCCCGTCTAGTTTCTTCTCTAACTAATCGATAAAGAAGAAGACTGAGATAGCATGTCAAAAAGTGAGCTTTGATCCGATCATCACGCTGAACATAAACAGGCCGTGCTTCAAATTCCGTTTTCATGATTCGAAAGTTTTCTTCGATTTCCCAACGCTGTTGATTAATTCGGATGATTTCCTTTACATTACAATCAAAATTGGTTATCACTGCATAGAAACCATCATATCTGGATTCATTGTCTATTTTATCCTGGTCAAGACGGTAGATGCATTTTTCGGCAATTTCACCATTATAAAAAATAAGCCACAAACAGGCTATTTATAAGGGGTTCTTTGAAGTGAGGTGATAACACAAGTGTCAAAGCACCGTCATTTTGCATAAAAATAATTATTAAATTTAGTTATTAAATAGTATTTACAAATAAAAGTATAAAATATATAATGTAAATATCAGTTATACAGTTATATCTACTCGGAATATCCAGAGTAAGAAAGGAATATTGAACTGCCAGATTCTCTCCATTCAGACGGAAGGACACTTTGAAGGCATCAAGGAAAACGGAGTGAAAAATCCACATAGGAAAATGAGGATAACTTTTGAACAAAATGAAAACGTTTCCAGACGCGCATCTGTGTGATGGGGAAAACATGAAGGATAAAAAAGTAGGATACGTGTACGGTTATTTGTTAGCAATCAGTTTTTTGAGTACCGGCATGTCGGCGTTGATTACATTTCCGAGAAGTATCCGTCTGGTAGATGTGGGAATATCGGTAGCCAGTTTAGAGAGAAAAACGGGGTGAAAAATCCACATAGGAAAAGACCAGGAGGGATAACTTTTGAACAAAATGAAAACGTTTCCAGATGTGCGTTTGTGTGATGGGGAAAACATGAAGGATAAAAAAGTAGGATACGTGTACGGTTATTTGTTAGCAATCAGTTTTTTGAGTACCGGCATGTCGGCGTTGATTACATTTCCGAGAAGTATCCGTCTGGTAGATGTGGGAATATCGGTAGCGTTTTATGGCTTTTTGCTTTCTTTGTCGAACGGGCTTACTGGTTGTCTGAATGTTCTCTTTGGCAGATTGATTGATAAACATGCATGCCTAGAGCAGATACTAAAAAGTATGCTTGTTTTATCCATATTGGGCCATGGCGTTTTTGCATGTACTAAGAATTCTGGAATTTTAGCAATAATGTTTGTTGTAGAGGTGGCTGCGTACAAGATTTTCTCGACATTTATGTACCGTTTAATAGAACGTATTTCTGGAAGTCGTTATGGGGAAAGTCTTGGAATGTATAAAATGGCAGGTTCTATTGCTTGGATTATTTTTGCCGCGGCTTCTGGCTTTATTGTACAACAGTTTAACTTTCGATGTTTGGCTTTGCTTGTGGTTTTAATGGGATGCATGAAGCTGGTTCTATTTGTAAAATTATTTGAGTTTTATAAAAGGCATTCCCCGGAAGGTCAGCAGGCACGGTCAAAGACGAAATTAAACATTACAGTTGGAATGATCAACCTATTTTTCTTATATATGATGATGCAGCTTCAAAGTAACGGAGGATTTTCATATTTACAGATTTATCTATCTAGGGAACTTGGATTAGATGAAATTATTTCCGGAATTATTGTTTCTTCTTCTGGTTTCTTTGAAATTTTTATATCGGCGTGGATTGGAAAATTATGTGATTTCAGTAAACGTATGACACATCAGGTTTTGGTTGTTGGATGTATCTTATCGGCAATCCGGTGGTTGCTGCTTGCAACGGCAGGATCCGTTCCCACATTAATTTTTACACAGTTCTTGCACGGCATAATGATTTGCACAATAAATATTACGTTTATGAGTTATTTAAGACAGATTGTACGTACGGAAGAACTTGGCACCATGCTAGGCTTCATGGGAGCAATAAGTAGTCTTGGAACAATTGTGGGAGCCGGTGCTTTTGGCTATTTTAGCGAATTGTATTCATTGAAAATCGCTTATTTCGGTTTGGGTTTCTTTTCACTAATAGGAGTTGGGATTTACTTGTTGGAAGACAAACTCTTTCCAGCAATAAAAAAATAAAAACGGAGAGCTTCCTGTATACTTTAAATAGGTCAAGAGATTGACACAAAAAAATACCTCAAG
>OKDE01000122.1_pt1 | contig 38800 bp, 28 predicted proteins | sample 1613501 | NCBI WGS metagenome assembly OKDE01 (sample SAMN04436860, study PRJEB24849) | human gut metagenome | biome: human gut; feature: NICU; material: stool | host: Homo sapiens | place: USA: Saint Louis, MO | collected 2011-09-07
CGGCATATGTTGCCCAACGCGATGGTGGCGACCCTCACCTTTCTGCCCTTTATCCTGTGCAGCTCCATTACCACCCTGACGTCGCTGGATTTTCTCGGCTTCGGCCTGCCGCTCGGCTCCCCCTCCCTCGGCGAGCTGCTGCTGCAGGGCAAAAACAACCTGCAGGCGCCCTGGCTGGGCATTGCCGCGTTTCTCTCCGTCGCCGTGCTGCTGACGCTACTGATTTTTATTGGTGAAGCGGTTCGCGACGCCTTTGATCCCAGTAAGGCGGTGTAATATGACCCACCCGCTGTTAGCTATCGACAATCTCTCTATTGCCTTTCGCCAGCAGGGTGAGACGCAGACCGTGGTGCATAATCTGTCGCTCGAGGTGGCGGTCGGCGAAACGCTGGCCCTGGTGGGCGAATCCGGCTCAGGTAAGAGCATCTCCGCCCTGTCGGTGCTGCGGCTGCTCCCTACCCCGCCGGCCAGCTACCCCAGCGGTGACATCCGTTTTCATGGCCAGTCGCTGCTGCATGCGGATGAGGCGACCCTGCGCGGCGTGCGCGGCAACCGGATCGCGATGATCTTTCAGGAGCCGATGGTATCGCTCAATCCCCTGCACACCCTGGAAAAACAGCTCTACGAGGTGCTGTCGTTACACCGGGGAATGCGCAAACAGGCGGCGCGCGGGGAGATCCTCGACTGCCTGGAGCGCGTCGGGATCCGTCAGGCGCCGCGGCGGCTGGCGGACTATCCGCATCAGCTCTCCGGTGGCGAGCGCCAGCGGGTGATGATCGCCATGGCGCTGCTAACTCGCCCGGAGCTGCTGATCGCCGACGAGCCGACTACCGCCCTGGACGTATCGGTGCAGGCGCAAATTCTGCAACTGCTGCGCGAGCTGAAGCAGGAGCTGAACATGGGGCTGCTGTTTATCACTCATAACCTGAGCATCGTCCGCCAGCTGGCTGACCGGGTGGCGGTTATGCAGAACGGCCGCTGCGTGGAACACAATGACTGTCGGGCGCTGTTCAGCGCGCCAGCGCATCCCTACACCCAACGCCTGCTGGATAGCGAGCCGGACGGGGAGCCGGTGCCGCTGGCCGCCGATGCCCCGGTGCTGCTGCAGGCGGACGATTTAAAGGTGGCGTTTCCCGTTCGCAAAGGGATCCTGCGTCGGGTGGTCGATCATCATCGGGTGGTCAACAGCCTCAGCTTTCAGCTGCGCGCCGGCGAGACGCTGGGCCTGGTGGGGGAGTCGGGTTCCGGTAAAAGCACCACCGGCCTGGCCCTGCTGCGCCTGATCCCGTCCGGGGGCAAGATAACCTTCGCCGGCCAGCCGATTCAGGGGCGTAACCGCCGACAGCTGCTACCGCTGCGCCGACAGATGCAGGTGGTTTTTCAGGATCCGAACTCGTCGCTCAATCCGCGCCTCACGGCGCAGCAGATCATTGAGGAAGGCTTGCGCGTCCACCAGCCGACGCTGACGGCGGCCGAACGCGAACAGGCGGTGATCCTTGCCATGCAGGAGGTCGGCCTCGACCCGGCCAGCCGCAAGCGCTATCCGGCGGCGTTCTCCGGTGGCCAGCGACAGCGTATCGCCATCGCCAGAGCGTTGATCGTCAAACCGCAGCTGATCGTCCTCGATGAACCGACCTCATCGCTGGACAAAACCGTTCAGGCGCAGATTCTGAACCTGCTGAAAGCCTTACAGCGAAAGCATCAGCTGGCCTATATTTTTATCAGCCATGATTTAGGCGTGGTGCGGGCGCTGTGTCACCAGGTGATGGTGCTGCGTCAGGGAGAGGTGGTCGAACAGGGCGAGTGCAAGTCCGTCTTCAGCGCACCCCGGCATGAGTATACCCGCCAGCTGCTGGCGCTAAGCTGACGGTCAGAAAGGGTTATTGCCGGAGAAGGGCTCGGCGATGGCCACGCCAAAGTTTTTCAGACGACAGGTGGCGGCAAACTCATCCTGCAGGTTAACGAACAGGCAGGGTTCACCTTCGCACTCCAGCACGGAACAGTCGACTTCGATGTCGCTTAACGCCTGGCTGAGCTTATGCATCACCGGCCAGGCTTTCTCACCGTCCGGGCTCAGCAATTTAAGGGCAACGAGACTGTTCTCGTTCTGCGCGCCGTTTTGCGGAATCGGTTCAACTCTGGAACCCGCAAAACCGGCCAGCCAGCGATAGCTCTGCGGCAGACGGTGTACGATAGAGAGTTGTTGTGTATTCACTTGGTTTCCCCGGAAGCAAAAGGCTTCACAATAAATTTACATCAATATTAACACACTGTTGACAAATAGTCCTGCCTTGAGGCAGAAAACGTTTACAGCGGCGGCGGACCAGGGTTAAGCGCTTATAATCCAGCGCTTTATTTTTTATACCCGGCGAGCCGATTGGCGCTATATGTACCCGTTTCTGTGATCCAAAACAACTTTTTTATCGCAACAATGCGACTTTTTACACTAATTGATTTTACATAAAGGAAACAAATCGCAGAACCCTGAAGCCCATTGCGGTTGACATGCATCAAGAAAGGGGCGATTTCGCCCCTGAAAATGTGACCTAGCGTGCGATTTTTCGCCGCCGGGATGCGTAAAGCGAGAAGAAAATAGAGCAGGTTGCGCAGAAGGCAATAGAGATCAGCATCGGCCAGGCGGTGGTAAACGTCGCCATTGACAGCAGCGCGCCGATAATTGCCCCGATACCGAAACGGAAAGTCCCCGCCAGCGACGAAGCAGTGCCCGCCATATGCGGAAACTCATCGAGGATCACCGCCATGGCGTTAGACGACACCATGGATACGCAGCCGACAAAGGCCGCTACGCCGATCACCAGTGACCAAAAGCCGACATCCAGCAGCGCGCAGACCACCATCCACACCGCCATGGCAAACTGGATCCACAGCCCGGCGCGGAACATACGCAACGCCCCTACCCGCCGCACAAACCGGCTGTTGAACATGGTCATCAGAAACAGAAAAACGATGTTCAGCGCAAAATAGTAGCCAAAGTGCTGAGGCGCGACGTGGTTTATATTGATGTAGACAAAGGGACCGGCGCTAAGGAAAGAGAACATGCCCGCGAAGCTAAAGCCGCTCGCCAGCATATAGCTCAGTACCCGCTTGTGGCGGAACAGCGTGGCAAAGTTACCCAGCGTGGTGCGCAGATGGAACGGCTGACGCCTTTCAGCCGGCAGCGTTTCGCGGACAAACAGGCCGATCATCAGCGAGGCCAGCAGGGCCACCAGGGCGAGGATCCAAAAGATGGCATGCCAGCTGAACCAGACCAACACCGCCCCGCCGACCATCGGCGCCACCAGCGGCGCAATGGTCGTGACCAGCATGACAAACGACATCATGCGCGAAAACTCATCTTTCGGATAGATGTCGCGCATCAGGGCGTTAATCACCACGCTGGCCGCCGCGGCTGCCAGACCGTGGAAGAAACGCATGACAATCAGCATATCGACGGTTTGCGACAGGGCGCAGGCTACCGCCGCCGCCGCGAAGACCAGCGTCCCGCCGAGGATCACCGGCTTGCGGCCAAGGCTGTCCGCCATCGGGCCGTACAGCAGCTGACCCAGCGCAAAGCCGAGGATATAGGTGCTGAGCGTCATCTGCGCGCTGCCGTCCGGGACGTTATACTGGGCGGCGATCACCGGCAGGGCCGGAAGATACATATCAATAGACAGCGGCATCAGCATGGCCAGCAGGCCAAGGATAAACACAATCCCCAGTGAAGAATTTTGCTTCAGCGTCACGTTTTACTCCGTGGCTGCGGGGCGCCCACGCTGGCGATTTCCGCTTCCGTCAGCGGACGATATTCACCCGGCGCCAGCGATTCATCCAGCAGGATGTCGCCGATGCGTTCCCGATGCAGGCCAACCACGTGGTTGCCCACGGCGGCGAACATGCGTTTCACCTGATGGTAGCGGCCTTCGCTGATGGTGAGGCGCACTTCGGTCGGAGTGATAACTTCCAGCAACGCCGATTTGGTGAGATCTTTTTCGTTATGCAGCTGAACGCCTTTGGCGAACAGCTCCGCGGTCCCTTCCGCCAGCGGGCTTTCCAGCGCCACCAGATAGGTTTTTTCACAGTGGTGGCGCGGCGAGGTAATGCGATGCGACCACTGGCCGTCATCGGTCATCAGCACCAGCCCGGTGGTGTCGATATCCAGCCGTCCGGCGGCGTGCAGCTTATGCGCCACCGGCTCGTCGAGGAAATAAAGGATAGTCGGATGATCGGGATCGTCGGTGGAACAGACGTACCCTTGCGGCTTGTTGAGCATAAAGTAACGCGGGCCATTCTGCTGGGTCAGCGTATTTCCGTCATACTCCACCTCGTGCTCCGGCTGGAGCTTAAAAGAGGCATCTTTCACAATGTCGCCGTCCACGGTAACGCGGCTGCCGCGAATTTCACGCCCGGCAATAGCCCGGCTGACGCCCAGCTGCTGAGCGATAAACTTATCAAGTCGCATGAGATTTTTTTAGCCTGTCATAGTGCTGGAGCGGGCAAATCGCCCGAAAAAGAAGAATTTCACCGGCTAGTATAACGGGCTCTTAACACCACTCAAGGGAAAAGATTCATGGCATACTATTCGCCAGTTAATTAGCCCCGTGAATTCATGACTTTTACATTACGTCCTTACCAACAAGAAGCCGTCGATGCCACCCTCGCCTGGTTCCGTCGCCATACCGAGCCGGCGGCGATTGTCCTGCCCACCGGCGCGGGCAAAAGTCTGGTGATCGCCGAGCTTGCCAGGCTGGCGCGCGGCCGCGTGCTGGTGCTGGCCCATGTCAAAGAGCTGGTGGCGCAGAACCATGCCAAATACTGCGCCCTTGGCCTCGAGGCGGATATCTTCGCCGCCGGTCTGCAGCGAAAAGAGAGCCACGGCAAAGTGGTGTTCGGCAGCGTGCAGTCGGTGGCGCGCAATCTCGACCAGTTTCGCAGCGAATTTTCGCTACTCATCGTCGATGAATGCCACCGCATCAGCGATGATGACGACAGCCAGTATCAGCAGATCATCGGTCACCTGCGGCAGGTCAATCCGCAGATCCGGCTGCTCGGCCTGACGGCCACGCCGTTCCGCCTTGGCAAGGGCTGGATCTATCAGTTCCATTATCATGGGATGGTGCGCGGCGATGAAAAGGCCCTGTTCCGCGACTGCATCTATGAGCTACCGCTGCGCTATATGATTAAACACGGCTATCTGACGCCGCCGGAGCGCCTCGATATGCCGGTGGTGCAGTACGATTTCAGCCGCCTGCAGGCGCAAAGCAACGGCCTGTTCAGCGAAGCCGATCTTAACCATGAGCTGAAAAAACAACAGCGTATCACGCCGCATATTGTCAGCCAGATCGTGGAGTTCGCCGAAAACCGCAAAGGGGTGATGATCTTTGCCGCCACCGTGGAACACGCCCGGGAAGTGACCGGCCTGCTGCCGGTAGGCCAGGCGGCGCTGATCACCGGCGAAACGCCTGGGCCGGAGCGGGATCGCATCATCGAGGCCTTTAAAGCGCAGGCGTATCGCTATCTGGTGAACGTCGCGGTGCTGACCACCGGCTTCGACGCCCCGCACGTCGACCTGATCGCCATCCTCCGCCCCACCGAGTCGGTGAGTCTTTACCAACAGATCGTTGGCCGCGGTCTGCGCCTGGCGCCGGGGAAAACCGACTGTCTGATCCTCGACTACGCCGGCAATCCGCATGACCTGTATGCCCCGGAAGTAGGGACGCCGAAGGGCAAAAGCGACAACGTGCCGGTGCAGGTCTTCTGCCCAGCCTGCGGCTTCGCCAATACCTTCTGGGGCAAAACCACCGCCGACGGCACCTTGATTGAACACTTTGGCCGCCGCTGCCAGGGGTGGTTCGAAGATGACGACGGCCACCGCGAACAGTGCGACTTCCGCTTTCGCTTTAAAAACTGCCCGCAGTGTAATGCGGAAAACGACATCGCCGCCCGCCGTTGCCGGGAGTGCGACACTATACTGGTTGACCCGGACGATATGCTGAAGGCGGCGCTGAAACTGAAGGACGCGCTGGTGCTGCGCTGCAGCGGCATGGCCCTGCAGCACGGCGGCGACGAGAAGGGCCCGTGGCTGAAAATCACCTACTACGATGAAGACGGGGCGGATGTCAGTGAGCGCTTCCGTCTGCAGACCCCCGCCCAGCGCACCGCCTTCGAACAACTGTTTATTCGCCCGCATACCCGCACCCCCGGGGTGCCGCTGCGCTGGATAACGCCGGCGGATATCGTGACCCAGCAGGCGCTGCTGCGCCATCCGGACTTTGTCGTCGCCCGCATGAAGGGGCAGTACTGGCAGGTGCGGGAAAAAGTGTTCGATTATCAGGGGCGTTTTCGTCGCGCCAACGAGCTGCGTTAATTACCGGAAAGCTGAGGTTTTGATTGCCCGGGTGTCGTTTGGCGGCTATAATGCCGCCCGCTTTTGCATTCGCAAAGCAGATAATCCGCCTGTTGCTGGGTCGCCTGTAGCAGGCTTTATATATAGAGAGACATCAATGTTTACTATCAACGCAGAAGTACGTAAAGAGCAGGGTAAGGGTGCGAGCCGCCGCCTGCGCGCAGCTAACAAGTTCCCGGCAATCATCTACGGTGGCGCAGCTGCTCCGGTTGCTATCGAACTGGACCACGACAAAGTATGGAACATGCAGGACAAAGCTGAGTTTTACAGCGAAGTTCTGACCGTCGTTGTTGATGGCAAAGAAGAAAAAGTCAAAGTTCAGGCTGTTCAGCGCCACGCGTTCAAGCCGAAACTGACTCACATCGACTTCGTTCGCGCGTAATCGCCGATAGCAAGTTGTATGGCAAGCGCCCCGGGGTCTCAGGCTCCGGGGCGTTTTGTTATCTGCGCTGCCAAAGCTCCGGCGCCTCGTGCACGATGTCGCTAAGCATCCGATGCTTATTCATTCCGGGCAGCCAGAGCATCACCATAGTGACGTTCAGCCCCTGACTGCCGACCTCCGTCGCGATTTCACTGACTCCCTGCCACTCGCCTGGCCGCAAATGGTCCGGTAAAAACCCCCAGCCCCTCCCCTGCTCCAGCGTATGGCCGGAAATCTGCAGCCGGCGGGCGATTTGATCGTCACTGCGCCGGTGCATCACTAACTGCGGCGTCAACGAAAGATTCAATAGCGTCAGCGGCCGCGGAGCGTCGTGGAACAGGCTGTCCGCCGCGTAGAAACGCAGATCCACGGTGCCGAGCGCCCGCCACTCCATTTCGCTCCCCAGCGTGCGGTTGTTAGCCTGACATATCGCCATCTCCGCCACGCCATCGCTCAGCGCCTGCTCGGCTTCGCGACGCGAGGCGCTCCAGCAGCTCAGGCGGATCTGCCGTCGGGCCAGGTTATCGGCCAGCGCACAGAGAAATTCACGCGGCACGAAGGGATCGTACACCAGACGCAGCGCCTGCCCGGCGGTTTGCGGCAGCGTTTGCGCAAAAGACTCGAAAGCCTGCGCCTGACGCAACAGCAGATGCGCCTGGCGAAACAGCTGCTCACCCTCGGCAGTTAGCGTCAGGCTACGTCCTTCACGGCTGAACAGCCGGTAGCCCAGAGCATCTTCCAGATAGTCCAGCAGATCGCGCAGCGTGGTCCGGTCTTTAGCTAAACGAATGGCCGCCTGCGACAGGCTGCCGGTCTCAGCAATCGTCGCGAAGGCTTCAATCTGTGCGAATGAGTACTGTAGGGTTTTCATCCTTTTCTCCCTTAAGGGGGAAAATCCCCCATGTGCTGATTTTAGCCGGCGCGCGCCGATTTATATACTGCGCAGCGAATCTATGGCAAACGAGGAAATGACAATGATAAGAAAACCACTGGCCCTGGCGTTAATATTGGCGGCTCTGCCGGCGGCGGCAATGGCGCAACACTGCGGCAGCCTGACGCTGGATGTCTGCCCAACGCCTTACGATCAAACGCTATCCGCGGCCAAAGACATGCTCAGCTGGGATCAGACTTCACGCGTGATTGGCTTTCGCAATGACTATCGCAACTATGCCGGCGATGTCTTCCGCCACGGCGCCTCGACGCCGCTGGAGCGCGCTGAAAAACAACTGACCGATGCCCGCTATACGCTCAACGGCCACACCTGGAATTTGCAGGATTACCTGAAGCGCGAGAACGTCAGCGGTATGCTGGTGCTGAAAGATGGTAAAGTCGCCTGGAAATATCTCGCCGAAGGTAATACCGACACCACCCTGTGGACCTCGCGCTCGGTAGGCAAATCGGTGGTCTCGACGCTGGTCGGTATCGCCATTCAACAGGGTAAAATCCACTCCCTTAATGACCTGATTACCGTTTATGAACCCGAACTGAAAGGCACCGCCTGGGACGGCGTAACGCTGAAGCAGTTGATTCAACACACCAGCGGGGTGGAATGGAATGAAGACTACACCGACCCGCAGTCGCATTTCGCCCGCCTGACCCAGTGTGAAGCGCACCCCGGCGCCTATGCCTGCGTGCGTAAGATCGTCACCGGCCTGGCGCGTCAACACCCGGCGGGCGAGCAGTGGTCCTACTCTTCCGGCGGCGCCTGGCTGCTTGGGGATATCCTGGAGCGCGCCACCGGCATGTCGCTGGCCGCCTGGCTTGAACAGGCTCTATGGCAGCCGGCCGGGATGGCCCACGACGGCGTGTGGCATGCTTATCAGCAAGGGAAGCACGACGTCGGCGCCCACGGCTTTAACGCCACCCTTGAAGACTGGGGCCGCTTTGGTGAATTCGTCGCCCGTGACGGTCGGTTAAGCAATGGCAAACAGCTGGTGCCGACTGGCTGGTTCGATCAAGCCGCCAGCTGGACCAAGGCGCTAAACTCGGTCTCGGCAGCGCATCCGGAGGGTATTTACGGCTATCAGTGGTGGAATAACGCGATTCCGGCGAATGCGCAAAACGTCCAGCCGACGCCGCAGGAAGGGCTTAAAGGGTCGCTGTGGGCGCTGGGGATCTACGGCCAGGTGATCATGGTGAACCGCGCGGAACACCTGGTGATCGTCCAGTGGTCGACCTGGCCGCAGGCGGAACCTTCCTTCAACGCTCAGCCGTTGGAAGCGGCGCTGATGTACAGCGCCATTGCCCGCGAGCTGCGTTAACTCCCCGCTCCTTGCCGCTCAGCCGGCGAGGAGCGTGTCGGCATTCAGCGCCAGGTGTTGCAGCAGGATAATGGTTTTAGCATCCATGATCTCGCCATCGCGAATGGCCTGCAGCGCCCGCGTCAGCGGCCACTCCAGTACTTCAATGTCCTCACCTTCCGCCGCCAGTCCGCCGCCGTCGCCCCGACGGTCATCGGCCTGATATTCGGCGATAAAAAAGTAGAGTTTTTCGGTGACGGAGCCGGGGCTCATAAAGACGGTGAAGACGGGTTCGACACGGGTCACGCGAAAGCCGGTCTCCTCTTCCGCTTCGGCAACGATCCGCGCCTCCGGCGAGGCGTTATCCAACAGCCCGACAGCCGCCTCAATGAGATATCCGTCGTGGCCATGAGTAAATACCGGAAAACGGAACTGACGGGTCAGGACCACCGTCCGCTTTTCCCGGTTGTAGAGTAAAATGACTGCGCCGTTGCCCCGGTCATAAGCCTCGCGGCTCTGCTCCTGCCAGCGACCGTCCCGACGCAGCAGTTCGAAGGTATATTTTTTCAACGTGTACCAGTTATCCGAGAGCAGCGTCTCGCGAACGTGGCGGACGTGCGGTGCATGTGTTTGCATGTTATTTCCCCTTTGAGGTGACAGCAGGCACCATAACATGCATAATCGTGCACAAACAAGATCATTCGATGAAGGAAAACCGATGCTCGCCAGTCAGAGAAAACAGCAGATCCTCCAGATCCTCACCGAGGAAAAACAGGTGATGTCCGGGGAGCTAAGCCAGCGGTTTAACGTCTCCGAGGACTCCATTCGCCGCGATCTGCGCGAGCTGGCGGCGGAGGGAAAACTGCAGCGGGTCCATGGCGGGGCATTGCCGGTTTCCGCCGCCATTGCGCCAATTGAAACGCGCAAAAGCGTGCAGATCGACTCCAAGCAGGCGGTCGCCCGCGCCGCCGCCGCCATGATCCAGCCGGGACAGGTGGTGATTGTCGATGGCGGCACCACCCCCGCGGCGATGATCGGCTTTTTACCCGCCGACCTCAGCTGCACGGTGGTCACCCACAGCCCTGGCATCGCCGTGGCGCTGGTGGACCATCCGCGAATCGAGGTGATCCTGCTCGGCGGCAGAGTATTTAAACATTCGGTTGTCGCCGTCGGCGCCGAGACGCTGGCGGATCAACGCCGATCTGTTCTTTATGGGGGTGACCGGCGTCCACCCGCGGGCGGGTTTCACCACCGGTGATTACGAAGAGGCAGGCATCAAGCGCGCGCTGACGGCCAGGGCGGCAGAAACCGTGGTAATGGCCTCCCGGGAAAAGCTCAACGCCGCGTCGGCCTTTGCCATCGGCGAGCTGAGCCTCGCCAGTACGCTGATTGTCGATGGAGAACCCGACGCCGCGCTGCGCCAACAGTTGGTGCAGAGCGGCGTGGAGATCGTCCCCGTTCAGCGGTAGCGCCGCCGTGGCGCAGGGCTTAATTGCCGCCTGACGTCCGGCGCTGCAGCTGGTCGCGCAGATTCGGCGGGGTACCCTTAATGGTCAGGGTATCAGTGGCGGGATCCCAGAATACGCGTTCGCCCAGCAGCATGGCGTCGAAGTTAATGGTCAATCCGCCGCCGCTGCCGGCAAACTTGGTCAGCTGACGTAAGGTGCTGCGATCCGCCGGGAAGCTCTCTTCCAGCTCATAGCCCTGCTCAGCGGTGAATTCCTGGAAGCTCTTTTCGCTGACGCCGGCGAGCTCTTTGGACAGCGACTCCAGCTCAATCTCTTCCCCAGCCTGCAGCTGTTCGTTGCAGTAGGCGTAGACCTGCTGGCGCACGTTCTGTCGCTCGGATTTATCAAGCTGGGCATCGGCGGCGAAGTCATCCACCGCCTGCAGCAGCCCGCGGTTCTGCGCTTTGGCGTTAAGCCCTTCGCTGGCGCCGAGGAAATCCATAAAGAAATCGGCCACTTTGCGCCCTACCCGCCCTTTCAGGAAGGTCAGATAGCGGGTCGACTCCGGGTTGGTTTCCCATTCGGTGAGATCGATGCGCGCGACGATATCGGCATGGTTAATATCCAGATAATGGGTCGAGCGGATATCCAGCTCTTCGTTGACGCGCATACTGCTCAGGTTATTGAGTACCGCCACCAGCAGATACTCGACCGCAAGGTAACGATACTGGCAGAAGAGGACAATGCCTCCTTCGGCGAACGGGTATTTCGCCAGCTCATCGCGCAGGCGAACGGTCGCCGCGCGGCTAAACGCCAGAAACTCTTCTTCCCCCTGACGCTGCAGGCGCAGCGCTTGGGCCAGTTCGCTCTCTTCATTGAACAAGCCATAGGCTTTGCTTTTGGCGCTATAGACCCGGTGCAGTTCAGCCATCATCTCGACGACCGTCGCGTTCGGCTCCAGCAGTGACTCGCGCAGCACCAGCTCCAGATTTTGTTCATCACGTTTGATTAACTGATGCAGGGCAATCTGGTCGATATCCAGACTCATGTTAAACTCTCCTTTTAGACCGGGCGGTATTCAACCACCGCCGGGTGGCCGACGCAACTGGCGCCACACATTTCGACGTCGCTAACGTCGATTGATGCGCTTTTGCGCCGCGGCGAAAAAATGCGGAAAAAAAGCTGCTGCTACGGTAATATGTTGCCCTTTCACGAACAAACAGATTTTGAGTTTATGCCGCAAATTTCCCGCTATAGCGATCAACAGGTCGAACAGTTGCTCAGCGAGCTGACGAACGTCCTGGAATCACACAAAGCCCCGGTGGACCTTTCACTGATGGTGTTAGGCAATATGGTGACCAACCTGATCAACAGTAGCGTCGCGCCGGCGCAGCGTCAGGCCATCGCCCGTTCTTTCGCGCAGGCTTTGCAATCTTCGATTAACGACGATCCAGCGCATTAAGGATAACAGCAACAGTATATGGTGACTCTACGTCAGCCCTACCGAGAAAAAGTCTCCCAGATGGTTAGCTGGGGGCACTGGTTCGCCCTGTTCAACATGTTGTTGGCCATGGTGCTCGGCAGCCGCTACCTTTTTGTCGCCGACTGGCCGACGACGCTTGCCGGACGACTGTTTTCGTACGTCAGTCTCGTCGGGCATTTCAGCTTTCTGGTGTTTACCAGCTATGTGCTGATCCTCTTTCCGTTGACCTTTATCGTGGTCTCGCAGCGCCTGATGCGCTTCCTGTCGGTGATCCTTGCCACCGCCGGGATGACGCTGCTGCTGATAGACAGCGAGGTTTTTACCAGCTTCCATCTGCACTTAAACCCGGTCGTCTGGGAGCTGGTCATCAACCCTGACCAGAATGAGATGGCGCGCGACTGGCAGCTGATGTTTATCAGCGTCCCGGTCATCTTCTTGATTGAAATGCTCTTCGCCACCTGGAGCTGGCAAAAGCTGCGCAGCCTGACGCGCCGCCGCCATTACGCCCGCCCGGTCGCCTGGTTCTTCTTTTTGTCGTTCGTCAGCAGCCACCTGGTCTATATCTGGGCGGACGCCAATTTCTATCGCCCGATCACTATGCAGCGGGCGAATCTGCCGCTCTCCTATCCGATGACCGCCCGTCGTTTCCTTGAGAAACATGGCCTGCTCGACGCCCAGGATTATCAGCGTCGTCTGGTGGAGCAAGGGGCGCCGGAGGCGGTATCGGTCCAGTATCCGCTTAGCAACCTGCGCTACCGTGACCTCGGCGCGGGCTACAACGTGCTGCTGATCACCGTCGACAACCTGAACTACTCGCGGTTTGAAAAGACCATGCCGGCGCTGGCGGCATTTGCCAAAGAAAACGTTAACTTTACCCAGCATATGAGCTCGGGCAATACCGCCGACAGCGGCCTGTTTGGCTTGTTCTACGGTATTTCGCCTGGCTATATGGACGGTGTCCTCTCGGCGCGTATTCCCGCCGCGCTGATTACTGCCCTCAACCAGCAAGGCTACCAGCTGGGCCTCTTCTCCTCCGATGGGTTTAGCAGCCCGCTGTATCGCCAGGCGCTGCTCTCCGATTTCTCGCTGCCGAGCGCGAAGACCCAGAGCGACGAGCAGACGGCCAATCAGTGGATCGGCTGGCTGGACCGTTACGCGCAGGATGAGAATCGCTGGTTCTCGTGGATCTCGCTCAATGGCACCACTCTCGACGACACGCAGCAGCAGGGCTTTGTCCGCCGCTACAGCAAGGCGGCAGGCGACGTTGATGCCCAGATCGATCGGGTGCTGACTGCGCTGCGCGAAGCCGGCAAACTCGATAATACGGTGGTAATTATTACCGGCGGCCACGGCAAGCCGCTGAATGCGAAACACGACGCGTTCGACTGGTCGCGCGAGCAGCTGCAGGTGCCGCTGGTTATTCACTGGCCGGGCACGCCGGCGCAGGAGATTGCCACCCTGACCGATAACAAAGATGTGATGACTACGCTGATGCAGCGCCTGCTTCACGTTTCGACGCCGGCCAATGAGTACTCGCAGGGAGAAGATCTGTTCAGCGCCGCGCGGCGTCGTAACTGGGTCACCGCGGCCAACGGCGATACGCTGGCCATCACCACCCCGACCATCACCGTGGTCCTCAACCATAACGGCACCTATACCACCTGGAGCCGCGACGGCGAGAAAATTAAAGATCAGAAACCGCAGCTCAGCCTGTTGCTGCAGGTCCTGACTGACGAAAAACGCTTTATCGCTAACTGATTGATTAATTATGAATCAATCGCGCGTGACCCGCTTGCATTCGCCTGGGGAACGGGTAATATTGTTCCCCACGCGTCGGCACGTAGCGCAGCCTGGTAGCGCACCGTCATGGGGTGTCGGGGGTCGGAGGTTCAAATCCTCTCGTGCCGACCAAAAACTCCACAGAAACCAGCCTTTTAAGGCTGGTTTTTTTATGCCTGTTTCCCCTGTTGCCGCCCGCTCGCTTAATTTGTGCCCTTTCTTCAATGTATCGTGAAGATGTACGACTATCCTGATGGTAAATTACGTCGTAGCATCTATTATTCGACCGTATGACTCATAAGCAGGAGCGGATAACATGAGAGTTAATGGACTTACCAAAGGATTTTTCATCCTTATCGTCTTCATTGTAACCCTGGCCTTTTTTGATGTTCTCTCATCCTATTATTCCGCCATCCTTTGGGCTGCGATCCTCGCGGTGATTTTTAATCCGGTCAAAAACAAGATCCGTCCCCGCCTCGGCGAGCGCAATGGCCTCGCGGCGCTGATGACCATCGTCATTATCTGTCTTATCGTTTTTACGCCGCTGGCTATCATTCTCTCCTCGCTGGCCTACGAGCTCAACCTGGTGTACAGCAAACTACAGCATAACGACACCCAGTTTCCGACGGTGGTCGCCAGCCTGTTCGCCCATCTTCCCGGCTGGGCCAGAAGCTTCCTCGCCGATCATAACCTTGATAGCGCGCAGCAGATCCAGCAGCAGCTCTCTGATGCCGCTCTGAAAGGCGGTCAGTATCTGGCCGGCAGCGCGTTTCTGATTGGCAAAGGGACTTTTGGCTTCACCGTCAGCTTCGGCATCATGCTGTATCTGCTGTTTTTCCTGCTGAAGGATGGACCTTATCTGGTGCTGTTGATCCTCGAGTCTCTACCGTTATCAAGCTATGTGAAGCAGCATTTGTTCGCTAAATTCGCCGCTGTGGCCCGCGCCACGGTAAAAGGTACCGTCGCCGTGGCGCTGGCGCAGGGGGCGCTGGGTGGCTTTGCCTTCTGGATCGCCGGTCTGGACGGCAGCATTCTCTGGGGAGCGCTGATGGCGTTTCTGTCGCTTATCCCGGCGGTGGGCTCGGCCATTATCTGGGTGCCAGCGGCCATCTACCTCTTCGCCACCGGCCAGCTGTGGCAGGGCGCCTTTATCGTCGGCTTCTTTGTGATTGTGATTGGCCTGGTGGATAACATTCTGCGTCCACTGCTGGTGGGCAAGGATACCAGGATGCCGGACTATCTGATCCTTATCGCCACTCTGGGCGGCATGGAGATCTACGGTATCAACGGCTTCGTGATCGGGCCGCTGATCGCCGCCCTGTTTATCGCCTGCTGGAACCTGCTGTCGGGACGAGAACATGCCGGCAATACCGATGAAATCGATGAAGAGTTTATTGAGGAAGCGAAAAATAGCCGTAATGAATAGCTTTCCCGGCAGGGGGCTGGCGGCCCGCCAGCGCCTCTGTTGCGGTCTGCGCGGCCGATGTCTTACCGGTAGATAACACTATTCATTTTGCAAAAATTGGTAAATAAATCTTAACATTCAGCTGAGTGATGATAGGCTATCTCTGTCAGGAACGAAAATAAAGGATGATCAACCGTGAAAAAAATCACTACGCTAGCCGTTTCTCTGCTGACCGCCGCCTGCATGTCCGCTGGCGCATTGGCCGCAGACCAGCCGCTGGAAAAAGTCGCGCCGTTCCCGAAAGCGGAAAAAGGCATGAAGCGTCAGGTTATTCAGCTGCCGCAGCAGCAGGATGAGTCGGCGCTCAAGGTTGAGCTGATGATCGGCCAGACGCTGGAAGTCGACTGCAACCATCATCGTCTCGGCGGGGAACTGGAAAGTAAAACCCTGGAAGGCTGGGGCTATGATTACTATGTCTTTGAGAAGCTGAGCGGCCCGGTATCCACCATGATGGCCTGCCCGGACGGCAAAAAAGAGAAGAAATTTGTCACTGCCGGCCTCGGGGATGACGCCATGCTGCGCTACAACAGCAAACTGCCGATCGTGGTATACACGCCGAGCAATGTCGATGTGAAATATCGCATCTGGCGCGCCGACGAGACTATCGGCAACGCCGTCGTCCGCTAAGGCGAACAGCGCAAACGGCAATAAAAAACGGCAGCCCGCAGGCTGCCGTTTTTGTCAGAGCGTTTATCAGAGCGCGATATCCGCCATCGGCTTGCCGCCGCTCAGCGGCTTCAGCTCCGCCTGCGGTACCTCATCCACCGCCCCAGCTGGCTGATATTTCAGCTCCAGCACTTCACTGGTCCACGCCAGCGCTTTCTCGATCTCCGCCGGATTGCCGTCAAGACGAATACCGTAGGTTGGGATGATCGCCTTCAGCTTGGCCTGCCATTCCGGCGAATTGACTTTATCTTTAAACACTTTTTCCATTAGCTGCAGCATGATAGGCGCCGCGGTGGAGGCCCCTGGCGACGCGCCGAGAAGCGCCGCGACGGTGCCTTCATCATCGCTGACCACTTCGGTGCCCAGGCGCAGTACCCCGCCCTTCTTCGCGTCGCGCTTAATGATCTGCACGCGCTGACCGGCCTGCCACAACCGCCAGTCCTCTTTCCGCGCTTCCGGATAATATTCGCACAGCGCGGCCAGACGATCTTTATCTTTCTGCATCACCTGGCTAATCAGATATTTTACCAGATCGAAGTTGTCCAGGCCGACGTTGAGCATTGGCAAAATATTTGAGGTATTCGTCGAGGCCAGCAGATCCCACAGCGAACCGTTCTTCAGGAAACGGGTCGAGAAGGTGGCGAATGGTCCGAACAGCACCACGCGTTTACCGTCGATAATACGGGTATCGATGTGCGGCACCGACATCGGCGGCGCGCCCACTTCGGCCTGACCGTAGACCTTCGCCAGATGGTGGTTCACCACCTCCGGATTTTCGCAGACCAGGAACTGGCCGCCGACCGGGAAGCCCGCATACTCTTTGGCCTGCGGAATGCCGGTCTCCTGCAGCAGGGTCAGCGCTGCGCCGCCGGCGCCGATAAAGATAAATTTAGCTTTAATGACCCGCTTCTGACGACGATTGTCGGCATCCGCCAGGGTGACCGTCCAGCTCTTGTCGGCGTTGCGCTTGAAGCGACGCACCACGGTGCCCAGCTGTAGGGAGAAATTATCATGCTTTTGCAGACCGGCGATCAGCTGGCGGGTAATTTCACCATAGTTGACGTCGGTTCCCACTTCTGAGCGAGTGGCGGCGACCTTTTGCAGCGGGTCGCGGCCTTCCATCACCAGCGGCGCCCAGGCTTTGATCTGCTGATGGTCTTCAGAATAGCGAATACCGCGGAACAGTTCACTTTGCTGCAGCGCCGCGTAGCGCGCACGCAGGAAGTTGACGTTATCTTCGCCCCACACAAAGCTCATGTGCGGCACGCTGTTAATGAAAGATTTTGGTTTGTTCAGGACGCCGCGTGTCACCTGATGCGCCCAGAACTGACGCGAGATATGGAAGGCTTCGTTGATGTCGACCGCTTTGTCGATATTGATGCCGTTGGCGGTCTGCGGCGTGTAGTTCAGCTCCATCAGCGCCGCGTGGCCGGTACCCGCATTATTCCACCCGTTTGAGCTCTCTTCCGCCACGCTGGACATCTGCTCAACCATGGTAATAGACCAGTCTGGCTCAAGCTCCTGCAGCCAGGTTCCCAGTGTGGCGCTCATAATGCCACCGCCAATCAACAATACATCCGTCTCTTGCTCATGGCGGGTGTTGGTCCGAGTGCTGTTGGGACCAACCGCCTGTGAGCGTGGTACGGCCATCTTTTTATTCATCGGATTTGAGCCTTACTTTACTCGCTGTTTTTATTTAGCGCAGGTGATACGATTCTCACCCCTCACGTTACCACCGAAGCTCAAAAATTTAAATATTGTTTAAATTTTAAGTTCTGTTTTGAGATCCGTTATAAAAATGTTTAATAAATGTATACACCAAATCACTTTTTGTACTGGTGCGCTGACAGATTCCGCGCTATCATCCCTGGTTTTGTGACAGACCGCACGGAAGCAGGGCCTGACACCGCTCCCTCTTTTTTTATAAGCTGCGAACTTTTTTTATGCCTCCAGTTTCTGACCCCGCCGCTTCCGGCAACCTCCGTCCCATCCTCCGCTCCCCGTCTTTACTGACGCGCGAAGTGCTGGCCGGCGTGCTCACCGCCCTGGCGCTCATCCCTGAAGTGATTTCGTTTTCAGTCATTGCCGGCGTTGACCCGCAGGTAAGCCTGATTGCTTCGGTGGTGCTCTGCCTGGCGATGTCAGTCTTCGGCGGACGCCCGGCGATGGTCACCGCCGCCGCGGGCTCGGTGGCGCTGGTGATTGGCCCGATGGTGCATCAGCACGGCGTGGGGTACATTTTACCGGCTGTCATTCTGGCGGGTATTATTCAAATTTTGTTTGGTCTGTGCGGCATGGCGCGCCTGATGCGCTTTATTCCCCCGGCGGTGATGACCGGGTTCGTCAACGCCCTTGGGATCCTGATTTTCTTTGCTCAGGTGCCGCATTTCTGGAGTCGACAACCGCTAATCGTTGGCCTGTTCGTCCTGACGCTGCTTATCGTCCTGTGGGCGCCGCGCGTTATTAAGGCTATCCCGGCGCCGCTGATCGCCATCGTCGCGCTCACCCTCTATACCGCGACCACCGGCCAGCAGCTGCCGACCGTCGGCGATGAAGGCTCGATGAGCGGTGGCCTGCCGGGGTTCACCGCCCTGACCGTTCCCCTGAACCTGACCACCCTGCAGATAATCTGGCCGTGTGCCCTCAGCATCGCCTTTGTCGGCCTGATGGAGTCCTTGCTGACGGCTAAGCTGGTGGATGATCTCACTCATACCTCGTCGAACAAATCGCGGGAAAGCGCCGGGCTGGGTATCGCCAATATCCTTGCCGGCTGCTATGGCGGCATCGCCGGCTGCGCGATGATCGGCCAGACTATCGTGAACGTGGAAATGGGCCGGGCCCGCAGCCGCCTCTCAACGGTAATCGCCGGCCTGGTGCTGCTCCTGCTGGTGACAGCGCTCAGCCAGGTGATGGCGAAGATCCCGATGGCGGTTCTCGCCGGGGTGATGGTGATCGTGGCGGTGAAGACCTTTAGCTGGCGCAGCATTCGCCCGGGTGAGCTGGCGCGTAATCCGTGGCCGGAAACGCTGGTGATGCTGGTGACCGTCGCCGCGACGGTGGGAACCAGCAATCTGGCGATCGGTGTGCTGGCGGGGATTGTCGCGATGGCGATCATCCCCCGCCGCCTGCGGGCAAAAGCGCAGGCTACATTAGAAACAGCGTCGCCAGACCCAGAAAAATAAAGAAGCCGCCGGTGTCGGTGATGGCGGTGATCATTACGCTGGAGCCGACCGCCGGGTCACGCCCCAACTTCACCATGACCATCGGGATTATCACGCCCATCATTGCCGCCATCAGCAGGTTGAGCATCATGGCCAGCGTCATCACCCCGCCGAGCTGCGGATCGTCATACAGCCACCAGGTGATGGCCCCCATAATCCCGCCCCACACCAGGCCATTAATCAGCGCAACGCCCATTTCACGCAGGATCAGAAAGGTAAAGCTGCCGGGCTGGATCTGCTGCAGCGCCATCGCCCGGACGATCATGGTGATCGTCTGGTTGCCGGTGTTGCCGCCGATGCCGGCGACGATCGGCATCAGCGAGGCCAGCGCCACCAGCTGTGAAATGGTGTGTTCGAAGCCGTCGATGACCCGGGAAGCAATAAACGCCGTACACAGATTGACCGCCAGCCATGCCCAGCGGGTTTTCACCGCTTTGCTGACCGGGGCGAAGACATCCTCTTCATCGCTCAGGCCGCCCATCCGCCGCAGATCGTTATCGGTTTCTTCATAAACCACATCGACGATCTCATCGATGGTCAGGCGCCCGATCAGCTTGCCGTCGGCATCAATGACGGCGGCGCTGAGCAAGTCGTCGCGTTCGAAGGTGCGCGCCACCTTCTCCGCCTCTTCGTGCGGCTGAAAGGTGACCGGGTCGCCCTCCATCACCTCCCCCACCCGCTTCTGCGCATCATTGAGCAGAATGGTCTGCAGCTCCAGCTCGCCGAGCAGCAGCTTGTTACGGGTGGTAACGAACAGCTTATCGGTGTTTTCCGGCATTTTACCGAGACGCCGCAGATAGCGCTGCACCGCTGCCAGGGTGGCCTCCGGTCGCACCGTAATGACCTCAAACTCCATGATCGACCCGACGCTGTTGTCAGCGTAGCGCATAATCTGGCGAATACGGGCGCGCTTCTCGGCCGGCAGGGTCGCCAGCAGCCGTCCGGTCAGGTTGCGCGGCAGATGCTGCAGCAGGTAAACCTGTTCATCGATATCCAGCGGCTGCATGGCCTGCAGCAGCTCGGGGTCGCTCATCTTGTCGATCAGGTCGCCCCAGACGTTCTCTGAGGCCTCCAGCAGCACTTCGCCGCGTTTATCGTCGGGCACCAGGCACCATAGCGCGGTGCGGGCGTCATAGGGAAGCGCTTCCAGCGCATCGGCGAGATCCGGCGGCGGCAGATGCGAGACCAGCATTTCCACTTCGGCCAGGTCATCGGCCAGCGTCCCTTCATCATAGCGCTCAGCCAGCGTCAGTTTGCCCAGCAGCGCGGAAGTCACCGCTTTATCGGTGCTCAAGAGCCAAATCAGACGGGCGCGCTCTTCGTCACGCAAGCGGGCGCTTTTTTTATGCAAAACGGACATCGATCGGGCAATCCTTTTGAGAATGGTGAGCCGGCCTGCGGGCCGGAAGCCTTAAGCATAGCGCGAGGAGGGGGAAATAATAACCGTCAGCGATGTAGACGCTGAAAATTTCAGCGGCGCCCGGGCTTTTCCCCGGGCGCGTGGCGATTGTCAGGCCGTACGGGCCACCGCATCGCGGGAAGCCTGTTCCCGCTCTTCGCCGGTAAGTTCGGCGAGCTGGCCGGCGCGCATCTCCAGCAGACGATCGGCGTGCTGGAAGTAGTGATCGTCATGGCTGATGGCGAACACGGTTTTGCCCATCTGCTGCATCAGCGGCAGCAGGACCTGGTAGAACTCGCGGCGGAAATGCGGATCCTGATCCGCCGCCCATTCATCCAGCAGAATGATGTCCCGGGACTCGGCCAGCGCCAGCAGGAGCGCCACGCGCTTCTTCTGCCCTTTCGACAGCCGCAGGTCGGCGATTTTTCCGTTCTCCAGCTGCAGCTTGTGAGCCATTTGCAGACGCTCCAGCCATGTCGCCACCAGCGCCGGATCGGCCTCCTCGCCCTGCGGCCCGAGCAGGCGGTCAAACAGCCAGACGTCGGTAAACACTGCGGAAAACAGTTTGCGGTACTCCTCTGGCCTCTCCGCCGCCAGCGGCTGGCCGTCGACGAGGATCTGACCGGATATTGGCTGGTACAGGCCGGTCAGGAGCATCGCCAGCGTTGACTTGCCGCTGCCGTTGCCGCCTATCAGAAACACCAGCTCGCCGCGCTTCAGCGTCAGATTAAGCGGCCCTACCGCAAAGCGCTGGTCCGGATAATGGAAGGTGACATCGCGCAGCTCCAGCGTCTGCCAGTCAGGATGCGCCTGCGGCCGGGGAAAGTCGGCCCGGTACGGGGCGAGGGAGAACTGACGAAGCTTGTTAAACGCCACCTGGGCGCTGAGCAGCGTGGGCAGCGCGCCGACGGCGGAGAGCAGCGGCGTGCGCAGAAACAGCAGCGTCAGGGAATAGGTCGCCGCCACGGCGGTATCGGCCCAGCCGAGGCTGTTGGCCATCCAAAACACCAGCCCGATGGCGCCAAGCATCATAATATTCGACCAGTTGACCGCGCTGAGGTGGAAGGTATCGGCGCGAACGATATGATGCCGGTACTCCCGGGCGTCCGGGAGGTAGAGCTGGTTAAACACATACTCCGCGCGCTCGCGGTTGAGGGTCAGCTCTTTACGCCCCTCCAGCACCGTCTGATAGTCGTGATACAGTTTATCTTCCGTTTCGCGCAGGCTGGCCATATGTTTGTACACCCGCGAGACCAGCACAAAGCCGCCCCAGATGGTGAGCGCCATCCACAGCGCCGTCACCAGCATCATTTTTCCTGACAGCCAGGCGAGGTAGGCCGCGGAGCCGAACGTGAGAATGATCCCCTGCACCAGCTCCGGCAGGCGCACAAAGGCGATGGTGATATTGCGGATATCGCTGGTCAGCCCGGCAAGCAGCGACGCGCTGCCGATCTTCTCTACTTGTTCAATCTGGGTATCGAGGATGCGTTTAACAAACTCACCGCGCAGACGATAGACAAAATGGTGGCCGAGGGTGGTTAGCGCCAGCTGCGAACCCAGGGTCACCGCCATCAGCAGCCCCAGCAGACCAAGAAACTCCGGCAGGACCCGCAGCGAGGTATCGACAGCGGTAATCAGACGCAGGTTAATGAAAGCGATTAAGCCGATACCCAGCGCGGCGCTGAGCAGGCTGAGAGCAATAACGCCCAGAAACGGCCAGCGGTACTGGCGCCAGACGAGAGAGAGAAGTTCCATAACAGGCTATCCGCAAAAGCAAAACAGCCAGCAGTTTAAACGGCTCGCCGATGACATCAAGAATAATTCTTATTTTAATACTGGCGACCGCCCGCCTGTCGGAAGGTGAGATTGTAACGACAGTCGCCCGTTTCCGGATGATGCCCCGCTTTCAGCGGCTGAATGCCATGATAAAACAGGCGCGACTCGCCGCCCCAGACCACCACATCGCCATGCTCCAGCAACAGCCGCTGCAGCGGGTCGCTGCGTTGCAAGCCGCCAAACTGAAAGATAGCCGGCAAGCCCAGCGAGACCGAGACAATCGGCGCCCGCAGATCCTGTTCATCTTTATCCTGATGCAACGACAGTTTTGCGCCAGGACAATAGCGGTTAATCAAACAGGCGTCGGGGGAAAACTCCGGGTAGCCGCCGGCGGCGGCCGCCGCCAGCGCCAGTTCATGAAATACGGCAGGCATCGGCGGCCAGGTTTGATCGGTTACCGGGTCGACCGGGGCGTACAAATAGCCGTGGCGATCGGTAGTCCAGCCCAGCGCGCCGCAGTTGGTCATGGCGACCGACATGGTGTACCCGCCCGGCGTGACCATCTGGCGAAACGGCGACTGACTGGCGACGTCGGCTATCGCCTGCAGCAGCGCCGGGGCGCGTTCGCGGGCAAATCGCCGCAGCACCACCGCGCCGGGGGCCAGCGGCTCCTGCCACGGTGGGGTATCGCTAAAAAGATCGAGCATTACTCCTCCTCATGTTGGGCCTCGCGCGCCAGCAGCTGCGCTTTTCGCGCCGTTCCCCAACGATAACCGGACAGGGCGCCATCTTCACGCACCACCCGGTGGCAGGGAACAATCACCGCCAGCGAATTCGCCGCGCAGGCGCCGGCCACGGCTCTTACCGCCCGCGGCTGGCCAATATGCTCTGCCACCTGGCGGTAGCTGCGGGTCTCACCCGCCGGGATCTGCCGCAGCGCCTGCCAGACCTGCAGCTGAAACGCGGTGCCCTGCAGATCCAGCGGCAGCGATACCGGCCGCCGGCTGTCGTCGAGGTGGGCGAAAATCTCGGCCATCTGCTGACAAAAATCAGGGTCGCCTTCACGCAGCTCGGCATTGGGAAAGCGCCGGCGCAGGTCGTCGAGCAATGCCGCATCGTTATCACCCGGCAGCACCGCGCAGACGCCGCGCTCGCTCTGCGCCACCAGGCAACGACCCAGCGCGCAGTCGCCCGTGGTCCAGGTTACCACGGTGGCGGCGCCGCCGCGGCGAAACTGGCTGGCGGTCATCCCTAACGCTGCGTCGGCCTGGCGATAATAGCTGCTGCTGTCGGGAAAACCAGCCGCCAGCGCGGCGCGGGTCACCGGTATCCCCTGCTCCAGCGCTTCCCGCAGGCGCTGCGCCCGCCACGCTTGTTGCCAGGCTTTAGGGGTCATGCCGGTGACGGATTTAAATAAACGGTGGAAATGAAACGGGCTCATCGCCAGCTGGCCTGCCAGCGCCTCGAGGGTCAGGGGCGCGTCCTGCTCCAGCAGCCGACAGGCCTGCGCCACTTTGTCGACCCTTTGCTGCTGCGGGTAGTCTTTATCCGGTTGGCAGCGTTTGCAGGGGCGGAATCCCGCCGCCACGGCGGCGGCGACGTCGGCAAAAAAGCGTACGTTTTCTCGCCGCGCGCGCCGCGAGCGGCAGGAGGGACGACAGCAGATGCCGGTGGTCAGTACCGCAAAGACGAACTGACCATCGGCCCGGGTATCACGTTCGCAGACCGCCTGCCAGCGGCGATCATCGGTATCGGCAACTATCGGTTTCATGACGGGTCTCCAGCTGTAAGTGTACCCTCAGTCTGTGGTAAAGCCCGCAGTAAAAAACCCGCAATCTTGCTTTTTAATTTTTCTCGCCGACAAGGAAAGTGCGGAACTGCGGCGACATCCAGGTTTTAAAACCCTCTCCTTCTTTAACGATCATGTAGACCGCCAGCCCCTCCTCGCGCACCACCTGCTGCGCTTTTTCCGGCCCCAGCACCATCAGTCCGGTATCCCAGCCGTCCGCCTCCAGCGCCGTTGGCGCAATGACGGTCACGGAGACCAGCTTATGGGTTATCGGCTGCCCGGTCTGCGGATCGATAACGTGCGAGATGCGTTTGCCATCGAGTTCATAGTAGTTGCGATAGCTGCCGGAGGTGCTGATGCCGTGACCATTGATGTCGACAATCGCCTGAACGGCGTTTTCGCGGTCGGTCGGTTTCTGGATCGCTACCCGCCAGGGCTTGCCTTCGCCATTCATCCCGCGGCTGACCAGCGCCCCGCCCACCGACACCAGATAGCGGGAGATCCCCTCCTGCTCCATCAACCGCGCGAGGTGGTCGGCGGCATAGCCTTCCCCCACGGTGGAGAGGTCGACAAACAGATCGGGAATATCTTTTTGCATGAACTGCCTGCCGCTCTGATTAATAACCTGCAGATGCTGCAGGCCGGTGCGCGCCTTCGCCGCGGCTATCGCCTCGGCATCCGGGGTGGTGACCGGCTGTTTATCCGGGCCAAAGCCCCACAGGTTGACCAGCGGCCCCACGGTAATATCCATCGCGCCGTGCGTTTTGGCGCCAATCCGCAGCGACAGGGTGACGATATCCGCCATCGCTTCGCTCACCGGCCAGGGTTCGGTAGTGGCGGCATGATTGAAGCGCATCAGCGCGGAGTCGTTTTTCCAGGTCGACAGCAGGCGATCGTCGGCGTCCAGCTGGGCCTGAACCTTGGCGCGCAACGCCTGGGCCTTTGCCTCATCCACGCCAATGACGCTGACCCGCCAGAAGGTGCCCATCGTTTTGCCATCCAGCACGGTGGCCGTCGCGGTGGGGGTCGCAGGAGTGGTAGCTGAATCGCAGCCAGAGAGCAGAACGCAGGCGCCCAGCAGCGCGGCGCGAAAGAAAGTCATATCCATTAATCGAGGCTCCTCTTACCAGGGCGACAAGAGTATACCAGCGAGGTTAAACCGGACATAAAAAAAGGCGCCAGAGGCGCCTTTTTGTTATGCAGCTTGCAACTTAGAACTGGTAAACCAGGCCCAGTGCAACCACGTCGTCGGTAGAGATACCAGCGCGACGAGTGAAATCGTTTTCGTCCAGCAGGTTGATTTTGTAGTCAACATAGGTGGACATGTTTTTGTTGAAGTAGTAGGTCGCGCCAACGTCAACATATTTCAGCAGGTCCTGGTCGCCGTAACCTTCGATGTCCTTACCTTTAGACTGCAGGTAAGCTACGGACGGACGCAGACCGAAGTCGAACTGGTACTGAGCAACCACTTCGAAGTTCTGTGCTTTGTTAGCAAAACCGCTAATAGAATCAGATTCTCCGTTGCCGCTGAAACGAGTTGCGTTGTAGGTCTGGGTGTACTGAGTCGCCAGGTAAATGTTGTTGGCGTCGTATTTCAGACCACCGGTGTAGGTTTCAGCGTTGTCGCCACGGCCTTTATCCAAACGATTCTGATCGCCGTTACGTTTGGAGTGCGAGTACGCGAAACCAGCGCTGATGCCATCATAGATGTCATAGGTCAGAGAGGTACCGAAGCCGTCACCGTTCTGTTTCAGAGCGCCACGACCGTTGTTGGTCGGAGAAGTACCTTCGCCGCTGACGCTGCCGTTTTTACCCTGATACTGCAGAGCAAAGTTCAGGCCGTCAACCAGACCGAAGAAATCAGAGTTACGGTAGGTTGCAACGCCGTTAGCACGGGACTGCAGGAAGTTGTCAGAACCGTAGGTGTCGCCGCCGAATTCCGGCAGAACGTCGGTCCAGGACGTTACGTCGTATACTACGCCGTAGTTACGACCGTAGTCGAAAGAGCCCGCGTCGCCAAATTTCAGGCCTGCGAATGCCAGACGAGTCCATGCCTGATCGCTGGAGCTTTCAGTGTTGTTCGCCTGAACGTTGTATTCCCACTGGCCGTAACCGGTCAGCTGGTCGTTGATCTGGGTTTCGCCTTTCACGCCTACACGCATGTAGGTCTGGTCGCCGTCGACGCTCTTGTCGTCAGAGAAGTAGTGCAGACCGTCAATTTTACCGTACAGGTCTAATTTGTTGCCGTCTTTGTTATAAATTTCAGCCGCATTTGCTGCGCCTGCTACCAGCAGAGCCGGTACCAGGAGGGACAGTACTTTAACTTTCATGTTATTAACCCTCTGTTTGTTATATGCCTTTTATTATGCCACTGCTTACTGATTACCCTTCTAATCAGTCGGCTATTTCATTGTGCTGCAAAATGCAGAATAATCCAACAAGAATATGATACTAAAACTTCTAAGATGTTTCAAAGTTCCCACAAGATGTTTCAATTTGTAAATTCAGCGGAACTTTTTTCACCGCAAAATGGTCAGGGAAATACGCACTAATCATCAAAAAAAATATTTAACCTTTTATAATCAAAGTGATAGACGACAACATATCTATAGCACTGAATGGTAAAACAAAATGATCATTGGTGGCTAAAATAAGAGTCGCTATCATCATTAACTTTATTTATTACCGTCATTCAGTTCTGAATGTCTGTTTACCCCTATTTCAACCGGATGCCTCGCATCCGGTTTTTTTTACCCTTCTTTACACAACTTTAATTTATCTGTGCTACGGCTAATGATTCCCTAACGACTATTAATCAATCAATTAGGCCATCAGTGGTGCATATTCTGCCAATGTCTTGTTATTTCGTGCGATTCTTCCCTTTTGTTTCCGTCAATATCGTCGCCGGTTAACCTTCCCGGCGCGGTTTCATTTACGCTTCGTTTCTAAGATAATTCCTGGGCGGCATCGCACCGCTGGCGCCAATCTGTAGTATGGATTTACGCCATTAGCCTTTATACTGCCAGCAGCATCTGCTTTGTTGCCAGTTACTCTGGCGCTACATCCTGTTTACAAACAATGATGAGTCGTTCAGCCACAAATGACCCCGAAAAAATTCTCCCTGATCCCCGGCAACATCAGCCGCTTCTTCATTTTGATGGTTATTGTCCTGCTGGCGACAATGGGGGTGATGATCCAAAGCGCCGTCAATGCCTGGCTGAAGGAGAAAAGCTATCAGGTGGTTGATGTCTCCCACGCTCTGCACCAGCGCATTGACGCCTGGCGCTATGCCACCTGGCAGATCTACGACAATATCGCCGCCACCTCAGTCAACACCGCAAGCGGCGGTCTGCAGGAGACGCGTTTAAAACAGGACGTTTACTACCTGGAGAAACCCCGGCGTAAAACCGAAGCCCTGATCTTTGGGTCCCATGACAGCTCCACCCTCGAAATGACGCAGAAAATGTCCGATTATCTCGATATTTTGTGGGGCGCGGAGACCATTCCGTGGTCGATGTACTATCTCAACGGCCTGGACAATAGTCTGATCCTGGTCTCCACCCTGCCGTTGAAGGACCTCTCTTCGAGCTTCAAAGAGTCAACGATCAGCAGCGTCGTGGAGTCACGGCGCGCGGAAATGCTGCTGCAGGCTAATACCCTTGATGAGCGCGAGACGTTCTCGCCGCTGCGCCATCTCGCCTGGCAGAACGCGCACTATTTTACGTTACGCACCACCTTCAACCAGCCCGGACACCTTGCCACGGTGGTCGCCTTCGACCTGCCGATTAACGATCTGATCCCGCCCGGCATGACCATCGACAGCTTCCGTATTGAGCCTGACCCGTCGCAAAATCTCGCCACCACGCCGGATAAAGAGAGCGCCGATCATATCGGGATCACCTTTAACGGCATGCAGATTGACATCGCCACCGACATCAGCACTACCGGTATGCAGTTGCTGTGGACGGTACCAATGAGCACCATGCTGCTGGAGTCCATGCAGAACATTCTTCTGCCGCTGCTGCTCAACATTGGTCTGCTGGCGCTGGCGCTGTTTGGTTTTACCACCTTTCGCCACTATAAAGGACGCAGCCATTCGTCTGGCGCCGGGCTCCCCTCCGCCGCCAACAGCGAACTGCGTCTGCTGCGCGCCATTAACGAAGAGATTGTTTCTCTGCTGCCGCTGGGGCTGCTCGTTCACGATCAGGAAGCCAACCGAACGGTTATCAGCAATCCAATTGCCGACCATCTGCTTCCGCACCTGAATCTGCAGAACATCACCAATATGGCGGACCAGCATCAGGGGGTAATTCAGGCCACCGTCAATAATGAGCAGTATGAAATCCGCCAGTATCGCAGCCAGGTAGCGCCGCGCACCCAGATCCTGATCATCCGTGATCAGGACCGCGAAGTGCTGGTCAATAAAAAGCTCAAGCAGGCCCAGCGCTTGTATGAGAAAAACCAGCAGGGACGGGCGGCCTTTATGCAGCACATCGGCAGCGCCCTGAAGCAGCCCGCGCTGACGCTGGCGGCAGAGGCGGCGGCGCTCAGTAGTACAGAGAATCGGACGCTGGCCCAGCATGCCGATGAGCTGGTCAAACTCATCGATGACATTCAGCTCGCCAATCTGCTGGAAAGCGATGCCTGGAAAACCAACCAGACGTTGTTCTCGGTGCAGGAGCTTATTGACGACGTCGTGCCGGAAGTGCTGCCGGCGATGAAACGCAAGGGTCTGCAGCTGCTCATCAACAATGCGCTCCCGGCCGGCGAGCAGCGCTATGGCGACCGTGAAGCTCTGCGGCGCACGCTGGTGCTGTTAATCCAGTATTCAGTGACCACCACGCCTATCGGCAAGATCACCCTCGACGTCTGTCAGGATGAGTCGGCCAGCGATCGCCTGACCTTCCGCATTCTGGATACCGGCAACGGCGTCTCGGCAAACGAGATCGACAATATGCACTTCCCGTATCTCAACGAGACCCAGAGCGACCTGTACGGCAAAGCAAACGCCCTTACCTTCTGGCTATGCGACCGCATGACGCGCAAGCTGGGCGGGCAATTGACCATTAAAGCCCGGGAGTCGCTGGGGACGCGCTATACCCTGCATCTGAAAATGCCGGCTAGCGAAGAGGCGCCAGAGGCGGGAGAGCATTTGCTGGATGACGTTATCGTCCTGCTGGATGTGACTTCCAGCGAAGTGCGGCGGATTGTCACTCGCCAGCTGGAGAGCTGGGGAGCGTCCTGCATCACACCGGACGATCGGGCGACCAGTCAAGCCTTTGATCTTTATTTAACGGATAATCCGTCTAATCTTACTGCTTCAGGCTTGCTTTTAAGCGATGATGAGGTCGGGATACGCAAGATCGGCCCGGGCCAACTGCGGGTCAACTTTAATATTAGCACGGCGATGCAGGAGGCTATCCTGCAGCTTATTGAGCAGCAGCTGGCGGAGGAGGCGGTTCAGCCCGTCACCTCAGGAAACGAGAGTAACGCCGAACTCCATGCCAGCGGCTATTACGCACTGTTTGCCGATACGGTACCGGATGATGTTCAGAGATTGTATACTGAAATCGAAGCGGGCGATTTTGCTGCTCTGGCGCAAACCGCCCACCGCCTCAAAGGGGCATTTGCTATGCTTAATCTGATACCCGGCAAGCAGTTATGTGAAACGCTTGAGCATCTGATTCGCGAAAAGGATGCGCAAGGCATAGAAAAATATATCAGCGACATTGACGCTTACGTCAAGAGCTTGCTGTAGAAGGTAGCCTTATACATGAACACTATGAACGTAATTATTGCCGATGACCATCCGATCGTACTGTTCGGTATTCGTAAGTCACTTGAGCAAATTGAGTGGGTGAACGTCGTTGGCGAGTTTGAAGACTCCACGGCCCTTATCAACAATCTTCCGAAGCTGGACGCCCATGTGCTGATCACCGATCTGTCCATGCCCGGTGACAAATACGGCGACGGGATCACGCTGATTAAATACATCAAGCGCCACTTCCCGGATCTGTCGATCATTGTTCTGACCATGAACAACAATCCGGCGATCCTCAGCGCGGTGCTGGATCTGGATATCGAAGGGATCGTCCTCAAGCAGGGGGCGCCGACCGACCTGCCAAAAGCGCTGGCCGCGCTGCAGAAAGGGAAGAAATTCACCCCGGAAAGCGTCTCTCGCCTGCTGGAAAAAATCAGCGCCAGCGGCTATGGCGATAAACGCCTGTCGCCGAAAGAGAGCGAAGTACTGCGCCTGTTCGCCGAAGGTTTCCTGGTAACCGAGATCGCCAAAAAGCTTAATCGCAGCATTAAAACCATCAGCAGCCAGAAGAAATCGGCGATGATGAAGCTGGGCGTCGAAAACGACATCGCCTTGCTGAACTACCTCTCTTCCGTCTCGCTGAGCGCGACGGACAAAGAGTAATCTCTTCGCCCTCTCCGTCTCGCCCCGGCGAGACGGAGCTCCCCATTATTCCCGCCCTTTACGCACCCGCGCCGCATATACCGTCAGCGTTTGCTTCAGTACGTCGAGGGTGACCGGCTTGGACAGACAACTGTCCATCCCCGATTCCAGACAGCGCTGCTTCTCTTCCGCCAGGGCATTGGCCGTTACGCCAATCACCGGCAGCGTCAGGCCAAGCTGACGAATGCGCTGCGTCAGGCGATAACCATCCATATTAGGCATGTTGACGTCGCTGAGCACGATATCGATGTGCTGCTTGCTGAGGACGTTGAGCGCGTCGATCCCGTCGTTCGCGGTCACGCACTGGTAGCCGAGCGAACCCAGCTGATCCGCCAGTAGACGGCGGTTGATCGGGTGATCGTCGACCACGAGGATCATCATGTCGTCGTTATTGCCGGCCTGCGCCTCCGGGGCCATCAGCGCCGGGCTATTTTCCGCACTGGCGAGCGCAACATGGAAAATACGCCCCAGCAGCGGCAGCAGTTCGTGGGGAGTCGTCACGCTGTGCAGCCATTCGCCGGCGGACCGCTCCTGCGGAATACCGATATGACGGCGACAGAAGATGACTATGGCCCTTCCCTGCCATCCGCTCAGCGCCTCATCGTCAGTGAGTAAGACATCCTCGGCGCCCGGCGTTTCGCCGGCATGGCGGCGGACCGTCAGGCCGTGGTAGCTGAGCAGCGAGGTGACGAACATCGCCAGCGAAGTGTTATGAATCGCCAACCAGCAGGTCTTGCCAGCGAAACCGTCTCTGCTCACCGGTGAGGTATTCTGCACGCCATACAGAGGAATACGGATGGTAAAGCGGCTACCCATCCCCGGCTCGGTTTCGACAGCAATATCGCCATCCATCATGCTGATCAGTTTTTCACAGATCGCCAGGCCAAGGCCGGTGCCCTGAAAATTGCGCTGCACGCCGGTCCCCACCTGGAAGAAAGGATCGAAGAGGCGCAATACCTCTTTCGCCGGGATCCCCTCTCCAGTGTCGCGAACGCTAATCTGCAGATAATCCCCCGCGCACTGGACGTGCAGGACAATACAGCCGGTATCGGTGAACTTTATCGCATTGCTGAGCAGATTTGAGATCACCTGCTGCAGGCGCATCGGGTCGCCGGACATTTGTTCCGGAACGTCCGGCTCGATAAAGCAGTACAGGCCCAGCTGCTTGCGCACCACCAACGGCAGATAGTTAGCGGAGATATGGTTCATGACTTCGCGCGGAGAGAACTCCCGCGGCTCGATCTTCAACTGCTCGGACTCGATTTTCGAGAAATCAAGAATATCGCTGATGATTTTCAGCAGCAGGCTGGAGGAGTTGTTCATCGCCGTCACAAGGCGATCGACGCCTTTCGGCAACGCTTTGGTCTGCAGCAGATCGAGGTTACCGATGATGCCATACAGCGGGGTACGCAGCTCATGGCTAACGGTCGCCAGGAACATCGATTTCGACTGGCTGGCCTGCTCCGCCGCCTGGGCCATCTCCTGCAGCGACTCCTCCATTTTCACGCGGGCGGAAACGTCCACCAGCACGCAAATGGCGACGTTTTCATTGCGATAGCGTGAATGAACAAAGCTAATCTGCAGGTTGGTATGGTTGCTGGTCAGCACGTCGACAAAATTGACCTGCTGGCCGCAGATGATCTGCGTCAGCCGCTGGCGGTCCTCGTGGGTCAGCATGTTCAGGTAGTTGTGCGCCAGTTCATTACTGAGAATATTGGTCCCGTCGGCAGTGCGCAGAATACAGATCCCTACCGGGGCAGAAGCCACAATTTTGCGGTTGAACTGCTCGTGCTCTTCCAGGCGCTGGGCGTCATTCTCCGCGGGGATAAAAATGCGCCGCTCATACATCCGCGCCAGCGCGAACAGCATCGCGCCGCTGAGGATATTAAGAACGATAGCATTGATGATCAGCATACGGATCCGCTCCAGCACCTGATCCACCGAGACGGAATAGACGATGCTCAGGGAGGACGGCGAGAGGCTTTTTTTCAGCACCAGCTCGCGGAAACCCGAACTGTAGCCAAACCACATCCGCTCCTGCATCCACTTCGCTTCGCTCTGGATTTTACCTTCCGCACCGGCCAGCGAAATCAGCGGCTGCCCGTTATCGTCAAAGATCGTCACGCTCATCGGCAGGCTGCCCGGCGTAAAGAAGCTTTCCATGCGGATGGTCTGCTCCACGCCCAGCATCGCCTGCAGGCGATTGGCCATATAGACCGGCGTCAGGGCGTAAAAATAGCCCACCCCGGGGCGAACGCCCTGGCTTATCCAGAACAGGTTGTTGCCGCGCTCGTTTTGCGGCGCGTTGCGATATTGCTCTATGCGCTGATGCAGGACTTTCAGCGCCTGATCGCGCTCAATCGGCACGTCCCGCAGGCCAAAGTTGGCCATGCAGAGGTTATCGCTGCCGATGAGAAAGATGCGGTTAAGGTCGTAGGCGGCAGTAAAATTATCCCGCCAGTAGCGCATAAACCATGCCAGCGACTGCAGCGAATTACGCCAGGTGGCGCTCATCGCGCTGCAGTCGGAATCGGGGTACAGGGGTTCAAAGTTGGGCACCGCCATATCGCCGTTTTGCCCTTGCGCTACCGCGTCCCCTGCCGACAAGCGATTACCGGCGACATACTTCAGCTCTTTCATTACATCCGCGGTACGCTGGATATAGCGCTGGGCCTGATCGGCGTTGAGATTAAGCTCCTGATGGATTTCGGCTTCCCGCTCGTGCAGCGCGTTGACGATATAAAACACAGAGACAAACGCAATAAGCAGCCACAGCAATACCGCCAGCGCTCTGAACAGATAACGTGAAACCTTCAGGGTTGTATGAAAAGAGGCAAGATATTTCAATGTGGCGATGCTCGGCCGTCAGGGACTCAACAGAATGCGGTTAAGGTAGCGGTAAACCGGCTTTGCCGCAATGTTAATGCAAAAAGGGCCGGGAAAATACCCGGCCCTTCCAGAACATTTACCTCGGACGATTATTCTTCGTCTTCGGCGACATCGTCATCGGTATCTGCTTCCGGGGCGATATCGTCATCGCCTTCCGCCGCGCTACCGTCGATGGCATCCAGCTCTTCATCATCCACCGGCTCAGCCACGCGCTGCAGACCCACCACGTTTTCATCTTCCGCGGTGCGGATGAGGATCACGCCCTGGGTGTTACGGCCCACGATGCTCACTTCGGAAACGCGGGTACGCACCAGCGTCCCGGCGTCGGTGATCATCATGATCTGATCGCAGTCATCCACCTGCACGGCGCCGACCACGGAACCGTTACGCTCGGTGACTTTGATCGAAATAACGCCCTGGGTGGCACGCGACTTGGTCGGATACTCCGCCGCCGCGGTACGTTTACCGTAACCGTTTTGCGTCACCGTCAGGATCGCGCCTTCGCCGCGTGGAATAATCAGCGAGACGACGCTGTCGTTTTCCGCAAGCTTAATACCGCGTACGCCGGTGGCGGTACGGCCCATGGCGCGAACGGCGTCTTCCTTGAAGCGTACAACCTTACCGGCCGCGGAGAACAGCATCACTTCATCCTGACCAGAGGTCAGATCGACGCCGATCAGCTCATCGCCTTCGTTCAGGTTGACCGCGATGATACCGGCGGAACGCGGACGGCTGAACTCGGTCAGCGCGGTTTTCTTCACGGTACCGCTGGCGGTCGCCATAAAGACGTTGACGCCCTCTTCGTACTCGCGGACCGGCAGGATGGCGGTGATGCGCTCATCGGCTTCCAGCGGCAGCAGGTTGACGATCGGCCGACCGCGCGCGCCGCGGCTGGCTTCCGGCAGCTGATAGACCTTCATCCAGTACAGACGGCCGCGGCTTGAGAAGCAGAGGATGGTGTCATGGGTGTTGGCCACCAGCAGGCGGTCGATAAAGTCTTCTTCTTTAATGCGCGCTGCCGATTTGCCTTTACCGCCACGACGCTGTGCTTCGTAGTCGGTCAGCGGCTGATACTTCACATACCCCTGATGCGACAGGGTGACCACCACATCTTCCTGGTTGATCAGATCTTCGATGTTAATATCAGCGCTGTTGGCGGTGATTTCGGTACGACGTTCGTCGCCGAACTGGTCGCGGATCAGCTCCAGCTCTTCGCGAATCACTTCCATCAGACGGTCGGCGCTGCCGAGAATGTGCAGCAGCTCCGCGATCTGCTCCAGCAGCTCTTTATATTCGTCGAGCAGTTTTTCATGCTCAAGGCCGGTCAGTTTCTGCAGACGCAGATCCAGAATCGCCTGAGCCTGCTGCTCGGTCAGATAGTATTTACCGTCGCGTACGCCGAACTCTGGCTCCAGCCATTCCGGACGCGCGGCGTCATCCCCGGCGCGCTCCAGCATCGCCGCGACGTTACCAAGATCCCACGCCTGGGCAACCAGCGCCGTTTTCGCTTCTGCCGGGGTCGGCGCGCGACGGATCAGTTCGATAATCGGGTCGATGTTGGCCAGCGCAACGGCCAGCGCTTCGAGGATATGCGCCCGGTCGCGCGCTTTGCGCAGTTCGAAAATCGTACGACGGGTCACCACTTCACGGCGGTGGCGTACAAACGCGGCGATGATGTCCTTCAGGTTCATGATCTTCGGCTGACCATGGTGCAGAGCTACCATGTTGATGCCGAAGGAGACCTGCAGCTGGGTCTGGGAATAGAGGTTGTTAAGCACCACTTCCCCTACCGCATCGCGCTTCACTTCAATCACGATGCGCATCCCGTCTTTATCAGACTCGTCACGCAGCGCGCTGATGCCTTCCACGCGTTTTTCTTTGACCAGCTCGGCGATTTTCTCGATCAGGCGCGCTTTGTTCACCTGATACGGAATTTCGTGCACGATGATGGTTTCGCGGCCGGATTTCGCGTCCACTTCCACTTCCGCGCGCGCGCGAATGTACACTTTACCGCGACCGGTGCGATAGGCCTCTTCGATGCCGCGACGGCCATTGATAATGGCGGCGGTCGGGAAATCAGGGCCAGGAATATGCGCCATCAGCCCTTCAATGCTGATGTCTTCATCGTCAACATACGCCAGACAGCCGTTAATCACTTCCGTCAGGTTATGCGGCGGTATGTTGGTGGCCATCCCTACGGCGATCCCGGAGGCGCCGTTCACCAGCAGGTTAGGAATTTTGGTCGGCATGACGTCCGGAATACGCTCCGTACCGTCATAGTTGTCGACGAAATCGACCGTCTCTTTTTCAAGATCGGCCATCAGCTCATGAGCGATTTTCGCCAGACGAATTTCGGTATAACGCATCGCCGCGGCGGAGTCGCCGTCGATGGAACCAAAGTTACCCTGGCCGTCCACCAGCATGTAACGCAGCGAGAACGGCTGCGCCATACGCACGATGGTGTCGTATACCGCGGAGTCGCCGTGCGGGTGGTATTTACCGATTACGTCACCAACGACACGGGCTGATTTTTTATAGGCTTTGTTCCAGTCATTGCCCAATACGTTCATGGCGTAAAGTACGCGACGGTGTACCGGCTTCAGGCCATCTCGGACATCCGGCAGCGCACGGCCAACAATGACCGACATCGCATAATCCAGATAAGAGTTCTTAAGCTCTTCCTCAATGTTGACCGGTGTAATTTCTCTCGCAAGGTCGCTCATCTAACCGCTATCCCTCTACTGTATCCCGGATTCAAAGGTCGCAAATTATAACACAGCCGCGCTAATAGAGGTAAAGCAATACGGTTTATTCATGGCGCGCTGCTGATATACTCGCAGGTCTGAACAGAAAAGGAGTAAAAGCGCCCATGAATGCCGAAAAAACGTCGGTAGCCCCTAACGTCGATCATGCTGAAATCGCCAAATTCGAAGCCGTCGCCTCGCGCTGGTGGGATCTGGAGGGCGAGTTCAAACCGCTCCACCGCATCAACCCGCTGCGGCTGGGCTATATTGCCGAACGCTCCGGCGGCCTGTTCGGTAAAAAAGTCCTCGATGTCGGCTGCGGCGGCGGCATCCTCGCCGAGAGCATGGCGCGCGAAGGCGCGACGGTCACCGGGCTGGACATGGGGGCCGAACCGCTGCAGGTCGCCAGGCTGCACGCCCTGGAGAGCGGTATTCAGGTAGACTATGTTCAGGAAACAGTTGAGGAACATGCCGCGAAGCACCCGCAGCAGTATGACGTCGTGACCTGCATGGAGATGCTGGAGCACGTCCCCGACCCGCAGTCGGTGGTACACGCCTGCGCGCGGTTAGTGAAGCCCGGCGGCCAGGTCTTCTTCTCCACCATCAACCGCAACGGCAAGGCCTGGCTGATGGCGGTAGTCGGGGCGGAATATGTCATGAAGATGGTGCCCAAAGGCACTCATGATGTGAAGAAGTTTATCAAACCGGCCGAGCTGCTGGGCTGGGTAGATCAGACTACTCTGAAAGAGCAGCATATCATCGGTCTGCATTACAATCCGCTGACCAATACCTTCAAGTTAGCGCCGGGGGTTGATGTTAACTATATGTTGCATACCACCGCCAAACAGGACTGAGGTCAGCACCTCCGCTTATGATGATTGCGCGGCATCAAGCCGCGTGATTATTTCTTCCGATGAAGAAATCAGCACTCGATCAAATTTTCATTTTTTTTTCTGTTTTATTGACTTCTTCTCCAGGCCTTATGCGACGTGGACTTGCGGATTATTACCCTTCCGCAACCTCAATTTAACGTCAAAATCAACCCTTGTACTCAAAAGATTCCTTACTAAAATACTCACCATATAGCGTTTCTTTTATCGACAACCCCCTACATATAGTATTTATCCACAGAGTTAGTCACAACGGCCTTCTGTGGATAAACGGGGGATATTTTCTTTCACGGACAGGTAAAATCCACATGAATCAGAGTCTGCTGGTGACAAAGCGCGACGGGACCACCGAGCGCATCAATCTCGACAAAATCCATCGCGTACTGGATTGGGCGGCAGAAGGACTGAATAACGTTTCGATTTCCCAGGTAGAGCTGCGCTCCCATATCCAGTTCTATGACGGCATCAAAACCGCGGACATCCACGAAACCATTATTAAAGCCGCTGCGGATCTGATCTCCCGCGACGCACCGGATTACCAGTACCTCGCCGCGCGTCTGGCGATTTTCCATTTGCGTAAAAAAGCCTTCGGTCAGTTTGAGCCGCCGGCGCTCTACGATCACGTGGTGAAGATGGTCGAGAAAGGTAAATACGATCATCATCTGCTGGAAGACTACACGGAAGAAGAGTTCCAGCAGATGGACGGTTTCCTCGACCACTGGCGCGACATGAACTTCTCCTACGCAGCCGTTAAGCAGCTGGAAGGCAAGTATCTGGTACAAAACCGCGTCACCGGCGAAATTTATGAGAGCGCGCAGTTCCTCTATATTCTGGTCGCCGCTTGCCTGTTCTCGAACTATCCGCGCGAAACGCGTCTGGACTATATCAAGCGTTTCTACGACGCGGTGTCCACCTTTAAAATCTCGCTGCCGACGCCGATCATGTCCGGCGTGCGTACCCCAACCCGTCAGTTCAGCTCCTGCGTGCTGATCGAGTGCGGCGACAGCCTGGATTCCATCAACGCCACCTCCAGCGCGATTGTGAAATACGTTTCCCAGCGCGCCGGCATCGGCATCAACGCCGGGCGCATTCGCGCGCTGGGCAGCCCGATCCGCGGCGGCGAAGCCTTCCACACCGGCTGCATTCCATTCTACAAGCATTTCCAGACCGCGGTGAAATCCTGCTCGCAGGGCGGCGTGCGCGGCGGCGCGGCAACCCTCTTCTACCCAATGTGGCATCTGGAAGTGGAAAGCCTGCTGGTGCTGAAAAACAACCGTGGTACCGACGCCAACCGCGTTCGTCACATGGACTACGGGGTACAGATCAACAAGCTGATGTACACCCGTCTGCTGAAGGGCGGCGATATTACCCTGTTCAGCCCTTCCGACGTCCCGGGCCTGTATGACGCCTTCTTCGCCGATCAGGACGAGTTTGAGCGCCTGTACACCCAGTACGAGCAGGACGACAGCATTCGTAAGCAGCGTATTAAAGCCGTTGAGCTGTTCTCGCTGATGATGCAGGAGCGCGCCTCTACCGGCCGCATCTATATCCAGAACGTCGACCACTGCAACACCCACAGCCCGTTCGATCCGGTAGTCGCCCCGGTGCGTCAGTCTAACCTGTGCCTGGAGATTGCTCTGCCGACCAAACCGCTGGAAGATGTCAACGACGAAAACGGCGAAATCGCGCTGTGCACCCTGTCGGCCTTCAACCTCGGGGCTATC
>OKDE01000126.1_pt1 | contig 38263 bp, 35 predicted proteins | sample 1613501 | NCBI WGS metagenome assembly OKDE01 (sample SAMN04436860, study PRJEB24849) | human gut metagenome | biome: human gut; feature: NICU; material: stool | host: Homo sapiens | place: USA: Saint Louis, MO | collected 2011-09-07
TTAACCCCGCCATAAAATATCTTTATTTACTGTTGTATAGAACATATCATGGATGGCATGTGCGTCCTGCGTCTGTCCCAGTATCCACATCAGCTTTGTCACGGTGGCTTCCAGTGTCATGTCGTAAGCCTCCAGCAGGCCGAATTCCTTTTTGATGGTGCGACCGACCTCGTAAACGGACATATTGCTGCCCTCATTGGTCACCTGGGTAGTCATGACGACGGTCTTGCCGAGAGAGATCCATTTTTCGATGGCTTTGTAAAAATCCCCGCTGTCATAGGATGGAAGGCCGCCTACGCCGAAGGATTCAATGATGACGGCGTCGTAATGCTCCGCCATATAATCCAGAACATCGGCCCCCATGGAAGGAATCAGTTTCAGCAGGGCAACGTTGGGATTCAGCGTGTGGTAAAAATGCACGTGATCCGTTAAATGCTCCTTTTCATCCAGGTAAAAGATGACATGGCCATCCTGAATCATGGCAATATAAGGAAAATTGATACTGGAAAATGCATTGTAGCTCTTCGTCCGCTCCTTTTTCCCACGGGTTCCGGCAATCACCTTACCGTCAAAGACGATGGTGACGCCGCATGCGCGGTCGTCGCTGGCAAAACGAAGGCTGTCATACAAGTTGATCCTGGCATCCGTGTTTTCCATATCGATGGGCTTCTGGGCACCGGTTATGACAACGGGCTTTGCAGAAGACTGGATCAGATAGGAGAGGGCGGCCGCCGTATAAGCCATGGTATCCGTTCCGTGACAGATTACAAAGCCGTCGTATTCCTCATAATGTGTCTCGATGGCTTCCGCCATGGCAAGCCAGTGTTTTGGCTGCATATTGGTGCTGTCTATATTGAGAATCTGAAGGCTGTCCGCCTGACAGAACTGTGCTGCATCCGGAACGTATGAGAGAAGTTCGTCAGAGGATATGAGGGGCTTTAAGCCGTATTCTCCGCGTTTGCAGGCGATGGTTCCGCCGGTACCGAGCATTAATATTTTTTTCATTGGATATCCTCCTGTTATGATGCTGAAAACGATTGTATCACGACTTTTTTCATTCGTACAGGCCTTTCTTGAAAATACTGATAATATATGCTAGAATGAATTGCATTGATACAGAACAGGAGAATCAGAAATGGCAAATATACCCAAAGATCCGGTCATGCTGCTGAGTTTTCTCAATACCCAGCTTCGCGACTATTACCCGTCCCTGGAGGACTGCTGCTTGTCACTTGGTATTAATATGGAAGAGATAACCGGCGGACTGGCCTTGATCGGCTATTACTATAATGAAGAAAAAAATCAGTTTATTTAATTGGAAGAATCGAACACGAAAACGTATGCAAAAAGATGATATGGGATTTACCTTAATAGAAACGCTTACGGTGCTGGCTATCGTTGCGATTCTTGCAGCGACCAATATTCCGGTGCTGAACGGGTTTATCGATGATGCTAAGAAAAAGTCGTATGTGGCAGAGGCATATATGGTTAAAGCTGCCATGCAGTCATACGTCATTGAACGGATTGCCGACGGAACCATCGATGATTTCGTGATGTATGAAGAGATCTTTTACCCGGAGGTAGGAAGTGAGGAGAATGCCCTGTACGAGATGCTGAAAGGAAGCGTCACGAAAGGCGGGAAGATCCGGCTGATCAATTATGACAGGACGACAAGTAAAGTAAGCGGTATCATCTATGATGTGAAAAATTACGAAATTGAGATAAAAAATGATACCGAAGTTGAAGTCCGTGACAGAAAATGAAAAGGAATACCAGGGATGAGAAATTGGAGATACGTGAGAGAAAACAGAGAAGGATTTACACTGGTAGAAGTTCTTGCAGTTCTGGTAATTATTGCGATTTTGGCGGCGGTTGCCATTCCGACCATGAGCGGTTTTATCAGTGATGCCAGAAAGAAGTCGTATACTTCCCAGGCCAGGAATGTCTATGTGGCGGCACAGGCCGCAGCACTGGAGCTGGAGACGTCAAAGGATGGGACTGCGGCCGCCTCGGTCACCGTTTATACCAGAAAAGATGGATCGAAATACATGGACAGAGTGGAGGCATTTCTTGGAAATGATGTGGAAAACGGAAGCCACTTTACGATAACACTGGATGGAAACAAGGTTGAGGAAGTAGAGTATACTCCGGAAAATGGGAAGAAGATTACAATCACCGGAGGAGAGGGCGTTACGTATGAAGAATGAGGAGCATATGGGCAGAATTATTCCCGGGAGGGTCGTCGCAGCTGCGGTGGCCCTTTTTCTGGCGGGTCTATCCTGGCATCACTGCGGCGGACTCAGCCTCCGCGCGGTCATGATATGGCTGGTATGCCTGATTTTGACTGCAATTTCATATACGGATTTCAAGACCATGCATATTCCTGATCGTATGACGGCCGCACTTCTCATACCTGCGGTTCTGTCTCTCGACGCGGAGTCCGGAATTTCTCTTTTTAGCAGGGCGCTGGGAGGTGCGGCAGTCAGTTTTCCCATGTTTCTCATGACGCTTGCTGTTCCGGGAAGCTTTGGCGGCGGTGATATCAAGCTGATGGCAGTCTGCGGTCTGATACTCGGTTGGCCGCGGATTGCCGCAGCAGGGTTTCTCTCTGTTGTAACCGGCGGCTGTTATGCAATCTGGCTGCTGGCAACACACAGAGCCGGACGCAGCGACCATTTTGCTTTCGGTCCGTTTCTGGCGGTGGGTGTGGTGCTTTCCCTGCTGTATGGGGATCAGCTGCTGGCCTGGTATCTGGGATTTTTACGGTGAGAGAAAGGAGGACCCTGTGGCGGATTATGAGTATACTGCGAAAAGCATCAATGGCAGGCGCATGAAAGGGAAGATTCAGGCTCAGGACCGTGATCAGGCATGGATCAAGATCCGTGGTATGGGACTGTATCCGGTGAAACTGAAAGAAGAACGTGGAAGAGTCAGAAAGCGCCCGTTCAGCTGTGGCCTGCTTGCACGGTTTATGAGTGAAATGGCGGTCATGCTGAATTCAGGGATTCCGCTGGCACAGGCTCTGAATTTAATCAGTGTCAGGGAATCCAGAAAAGATTTAAAGGAGATTTATGGAAAACTCTATCATATGATCCTGCACGGCATGGATTTATCCCAGGCGATGGAGATGCAGGACGGAGTATTTCCGCCTGTCCTGATTGGCATGGTACGCGCCGGAGAGGCGGGAGGCAGCCTGGCAGACGCCTTCGGCAAGATGGCAGAGTACTTTGAAAAGGAAGATGAGACGAGAAAAAAGGTGGGAACTGCCATGATTTATCCGGCCTTTCTCTTCTTGACGGTTGCCGTGGTGGTGATCCTTTTATTCACAACGGTACTGCCCAGCTTTTTCGAACTGTTCGAATCGATGGAGAAAATACCGGTTTCCACACAGGTACTAATGGCGGTAAGTATTGGGCTTCAAAATCATTTTACGGAGATTGCTGCGGCTGTCGGCTGTGCCGCTGCGATTCTGGCCGGAATTTTTACACGCCCTGGGGCAGCGGTGTGGAGGGACAAAATGATCCTTCATATTCCCTGTATCGGGACACTCCTCAAGATGGTTATGGCAGGCAGATTTGCAAGGACCTTCAGTTTCCTGTACGGTGGAGGCGTTCCGTTTATTAACGCCCTGGAACTCACAGCCGATGCGCTGGGCAGCCGTTATATGAAGAAGCGGCTCTGCCAGGTGATGGAGGATGTGAAAAACGGCATGCTTCTTTCGGATTCCCTGGCTCAGATTCGTGAACTATGCCCGGAATTCATACACAGCGTTTACATAGGGGAGGAGTCAGGTAATCTGGAGGCCATGCTGAAGCGCACTGCGGATTCCTTTGAAATAAGATCAGAGACAGCAATTAAGCGGCTGCTGTCGCTTTTGGAGCCGACGATGATTATTATCATGGCAGTTATCATAGGTTATCTGATGCTGTCTGTGATGGTTCCCATATACCAGTACTATCAGAGCATCGGATAATGCCTTAAACAGGAGGGCACATATGAGATTATCAGTCTATTTAGGGGAAAATGAGATACGAACTGTGCTTGGAAGGTCGGGGAAAACGATAGAGATTATGGATTGCCTAAGCGTCCGTTTAAAAGAAGGCGCTTTAATTAACGACGTTGTGACTGAAGAGGCTGCGGTAAAAGAGGTACTGAACGGAATCAGGAAGCGGTATGGGAAATACCGCAGACACGTGTATTTAACTATGGGAGGGAACCAGATTATCACCAAAGTGCTGAGCGCCCCGCGGCTGCCCCGCTGCCAGATGATGGAACTGGTCCGAAGGGAGCTTTCCGATTTGATTCTGCCGTCAGAGAAGGATGGCTACGTCTACGATTACAGCATAGTCAGAAAGAAAAACAGGGATCACAAAGGACGGACCATCCTCTGTGTGGCGATGAAACGAAGCGTGATTCACGAGTACCAGACTCTGTTTTCCGAGTGCGGGATGAAGCTGAAAGCGATCGACGTCGCAGTGGATGGGCTGAACAGCCTGGTTGATTTTCTGCCGTCGTTTCGGAATAAGACGTTTATTATGGCAGTAGCAGATGGACGAAATATGATGACATCGCTCTACATCGACGGCGTCTATGCGTATACGAACCGGATGCGCCTGGTCGATGAGAGAGGGACTTCGGAGAGTCTGGAAGAGATGGTGAAGGTGATACGGTCGGTAATCCATTTCTGTAAGATGCAGAGAGACGAATTTGAACTGGATTTTGTCTGTCTCTGCGGACTGGGGAAAGAGGAAGTGGACAGCCTGATCCCGGAGATTGTGAACAATGAGGATATTGCGGTGACAGTACCCGGACCGGAATCTTGGATTACGGTGAAGGAAGGCCTAAACTACTCCATGGACCAGTATATGTATGTCACAGGCAGTCTGCTGGGAGGCCGAAAGTCTCTGGACCTGATTGGAGCGGCGAAACAGAAGGCAGGACGCGGGGAGGAAGAGAAGTCCCATTTTCTTGCAGCATGCCTTTTGCCTGCGGCAGTGATCACGGTCTTTCTGGGAAATGCAGTCAGAAATGAGATTGCCGTGAGGAATATGAGGGAAGAAATACAGGTTCTGGAAGAACGCCTTTCGGTAAAGGAAAGAAAAGAGGCGCTGGCAGAGGAAAAACAGTTAAAGGAAAAACTGGCCTCATTGAGAATCCTGACGGCCGGGCAGAGTGCGGTGAAGAAAGAGGCGGCAAAGATGCCGGAGATGAACAGCGCTGTGAGATCGTATATCTTCGGCACAGCAGCGGGGAAGCTGGAACTCTCCGAACCGGAATATACCCAGGGTGTGCTGCGGTTTGACGGGAAGTCGCGGAAGTATGAGGAAATATCTGATTATGTGCGGGAACTGGAAGAGAGCGGACTGTTTTCAACGGTGGAATATTCCGGATTTACTAATGTCAATCCGGTTACAAAGGAAAAGGATGACTGGTATTATGTTCAGCTCGCATGCATGCTGAAAACACCGGAATGAGGAGGAAACCATGAGAAAGCTGACGCAGAGAGAAAAGATCCTGGTTTATATAGCGGCAGTTCTTCTGTTGTTAACGGGAGGCTACTATCTGGTAGAGCAGCCGGCCGAAATGAGGCGGGTAAGGACAGAGACGGAACTTAAAATCCTGCAGCTTCAGGAACGTGAAAGCGAGGACAGCCTTACGGGAAAATCAACTCTGGAGGAAGAGATTGGCAGGGAACAGGACATGGCTGGTGAAAATACGGAGGACTATCTGCCATACCGCACGAATTCCGTGCTGATATCAGAGCTGGCAGAGTATCTGACTTCCTTTGGGATAGTTCCCGAGACGATGAAGGTTGAATCTGTTTCGGTTCTGGAAGAACAGGAGACGACGGAAGCCGGATACCATATCCACAGGGCGGACATTCATGTGGAGGCATTGGGAACGATGGAGGAGTTATACCGCCTGCTGGACTGGGCATACGACAGGGACTGGATTTCCGTGACCACATATTCCGGGGAAGCCATGGAGGATAAGGACGCCGGGATGAACGGGGAGGCAGATGAAACGGGAGATAATGAGACACTGTCCATGACGTTTACCTGCTTTATGCTGGAACTGAAAAACGCCGATGAAACAAAGAACGCTGAGGAACCGAGACTCTGAAGTGAGGTAGATAAATGGCAGGGCAGAAAAATGGAAAAGAGGGATATGTGCTTGGCTGGGTCGTAATCATGGTTCTGGTTCTGATGATTCTGGTGACCGCCATACTGTTTGCCTCTACGGCATATTACAGGCAGAGTTTCAGAGAATATAATGACAGACAGGCATATTTAACAGCGCGATCCATCGTGCAGACGGCGGCAGCTGATTTTACAGGAAGCGGATCAGGGGAATTGCGGGATGTGCTATTGGATGAAATTTCGGTATATCTGAAAGACGAACCGGATTCAGAGTCCCAAGCTGCCCCGCCCGATGAAGCGGCCGATAAACCGACGGATAAACCGACAGATAAACCGGATACCGGGTATCCGATCCCCAAGATCAAGTTCCAGCTGGATTCCACGATGGGAAGCTGTACCATGACCGGCTATTATATGCCGGACGAGGATCTTCTGATATTGACTGCCGAGGCAAGGAAGGGCGGCAGTACCGAAATTATGACGGTTTATCTTCAACACAGTCCGGAGTCGGAGGAGGAGCCATGGGCTGTCCTGGGATATGAGCGGGGAGAAGCGCAGAAGGGAGGAAAATCATGAAACGTAATGTTTTCAAAAAGCATTGGAATCTGACAGGACGCATTAGGGGCATAGGGGCCGGAAACGCAGATAATGGTTTTACTCTGGTGGAGTCCCTGGCCGCGTGGACGATTCTGTTGATCGCCGTTACCATATTTTTAAAGTGTCTGGGAATGGCCCATGCCTCTATGGGTAAAGGAACTGTGATGAGAAACCAGTATATGACTGCCCTGGAACGTGTGGAGCTGGGAGGGGAACCGCTCAGAACGAAGGAAACAAAACTGAAATTTATCATAGATAAAACGACATTTTCCATGGATGCGGTAATGATGGAATATGGTCTGCCGCAGTCCGGCAAGGGAGAAACACAGCCGGTCACACTGAAAGTGATTGGTCCGGTTTCGGGAGCCGGGGAATGAGGGATAACGTGGGCGGTAAATGGAATGAGCGTATGAGAGATGAACGGGGAATGACGCTGACAGAGCTGATGGTATCCCTGACAATTGCATTTATTCTCATGAGTTTTTTGATCCGGATGTATACCTATACGGGAAACATGTTTGAAACGAGCGCCTCCACCGACGATTTGAGGAGAACGACACAGGTGGTCATCGACTATCTGGAGGATCGGATTGCCTGTGCAGACAGTCTGGTGATCAGCAGAGAGGAGCTGTCTGGAGAGGAATTCGGCCATGAAATCCTGTTTTCAGAGGAGGGCCGGATTTACTGTGACGGGGAGCCGGTATGCGAAGAAGAATTTTACCGGAAGAGAACGGTCTTCTGTCAGATTCTTTCCGCCTTCTCAGAAGATAACACACCGGCCTTAAAGTACAGGATTACGTGGAAGAATCAAAAGAATACGACTTTATATTCCGCAGACTCTGTGGTAAAATTAGTTAATTTAGAGCTGAACAGCAGGGAGATAATCCGCCGTGATCTGGAGACCGGGGCAGGAATGTCCGGGAAATCCCTTTATATTTACTACAAAGATCCGGATTATTCCCATGGCATAGTATTTGATTGAAAATACGGTTTGAGGTTGAGAGAATGAAAGGCATACACATTGGAGAAGTGCTGGTGGAACAGGGAGCCATCACGAAGGAACAGCTGAACGAAGGGCTGAAGCTTTTGAAAGCCGGGACGAACGACCGGCGTCTGGCGGAGGTCCTGACAGATCTTGGATATATCACGGAGCGGGAGCTTTTAGACGTGCTGGGACGCGGCATGGGACTCGAAGTCATTGATCTGGAGTTTTTTCATATCGATGAGCGTGCCGTGGAGAAAATTCCCAAGCAGCTGGCCTTAAAATATACGGTTATGGCCGTATCCATGGAGGGAAGCGGCTTAACCGTGGCGACGGCGGACCCGCTGGATTTATATGCGCTGGAAGATATCCGTCTGGTGACCAATATGAGAATTCAGCTGATTCTTGCGGAACGGACTCAGATTCGTCATGCAATCGAGTTGAATTATTCAGGAATTGACGCCAGAGCAGCGGCGAGACTGGCCAGCGAGCACGCCGTATTTTCCAGAACCTTTGCGGAAAATCTGATGGTGAATTCCGATGAGGACCAGGCGCCCATCGTCCGCCTGTTAAACAGCCTGCTTTTGAAGGGCTATAATACAAACGCCAGCGATATTCACATCGAGCCCTACGAAAATGAAACGGTTGTCCGTATGAGGCGCGACGGAATGCTGATTCCATACATGACGCTTTCTCCGGCAATTCATCAGGGTATCGTGGCACGCACCAAGATTCTGGCGAACATGGACATTGCCGAGAAACGGAAAGCCCAGGATGGTCATTTCAAAATCACACTGGACGGCAGGGAGATGAACGTCAGAGTATCCTTCGTTCCTACCGTCTATGGTGAAAAAGGCGTGCTTCGCTTTTTGACGACGAATACGCCGATTGACCGCAGCGCCGCATTTGGCATGTCCGGTGATAACTACCGGAGAATGAAACAGCTGCTGCGGGTCCCACACGGGATCATTTACTTTACCGGGCCGACCGGAAGCGGAAAGACAACCACATTATATTCTGTTCTTCAGTATTTAAGCGGACGCCTCGTGAATATTGTTACAATAGAAGAACCGGTGGAGCGTAATCTGCCGAAGGTCAACCAGATACAGGTAAATGAGAGGGCAGGATTAAACTTTCAGACAGGGCTTCGTTCCATTCTTCGGCAGGATCCCGATATTATCATGATCGGAGAGACGAGAGATCCGGAGACTGCCGAGATTTCAGCACGTGCCGCCATTACAGGCCATCTGGTATTTTCCACGCTCCATACAAACGATGCTGCGTCATCGGTTACGAGACTGATGGATATGGGGATTCCCGCATATCTGGCAGCGGCATCCATTGCCGGAATTATATCCCAGCGGCTTATGAGAAAGGTTTGTCCCTACTGCCAGGAAGAATATGAGGCGAGGCCCGAAGAGGTGAAGATTCTGTATGGAAGGCCTGCAGACCCTGGGGAACATGTGCGCCTGCGCCGTGGAAAGGGCTGTTATCTCTGCAATGAAACGGGATACAAGGGCCGCATTGCCATTCATGAGATTTTAAGTGTGGACACAGAGATGAAGCGCATGATCTCAGAGGGCAGAAATGAGGAGGAGCTGAAAGCGTATGCAGTCCACCGTCACGGGATGACGACTCTGAAGGAAGAGGCCGTTAAAATGGTTCTGGCGGGAATAACCACATTGGAAGAGATGGAACGACTGATCTATACGATTGATATGGATTATTTCGGGGAAGAATGAAGAAGAATAAGGAAGGGGAAAAGGCCGGCAGGGGAACAGTAAAAAAGGAGGACTTCATATGGAGACAGCATGGATGGCGGTCACAGCCGTCTGGTCGTGGATCATGGAGCATTTAATTTACATCAATCTGATTTTTTCAATCATAATTGTATTTTTTCAAAGGCGCGATCCGAAATCTGTCTGGACCTGGCTGATGGTTCTGTATTTCATTCCGGTATTTGGATTTCTGTTTTACCTTCTTCTGGGACAGGATTTGGGGAAGAGCAAGATGTTCCGGGTCAAGGAGGTGGAGGACCGGGTCTATTTTACCGTGCGCGGCCAGGAGGAGTTTTTAAAGACACACGATAGCAGCCTAGAAGCCCATCTGTCACGGGACTATGAGGATCTGGTGCTGTACAATTTAGAGACGTCGGGAGCAGTTTTGACCGTCGATAATACGGTTCGCATTTTTACGGACGGGGAGGCGAAGTATACGGATCTCCGGAGCGAGTTAAGAAAAGCCTCCCGTTTTATCCATATGCAGTATTATATCATCAAGGATGACGAGCTTTTTGATTCCATCAGTCCCATTCTGGCCGAGCGGGCCAGAGCCGGTGTGGAGGTCCGTATTCTCTGTGACGGTATGGGCGGCCGTTTTATGCCGAAAAAGAAATGGGAGGAGCTTAAACAGTGCGGTGTGAAGGTAGGAATCTTCTTTCCGCCTGTGCTGGGACGGCTTCAGCTGAGAATGAATTACCGCAACCACAGGAAAATCGTGGTTATTGACAATAAAGTCGGCTATGTGGGCGGATTTAACATTGGCCGCGAGTATATTTCCAGAGATCCCAGGTTCGGATATTGGAGAGACACTCACTTAAAGCTGACAGGCGGTTCCGTGCTGAGCCTTCAGATCCGTTTTGCATTGGACTGGAACTATGCAGCAGGAGAAAACCTGTTTAAAGATATGAAATATTTTGAGACCGGTACGGATTTATTCCGACTGGATCAGATCAGTCCGGAGATTCATCCGCTGGGAATTCAGATCATAGCCAGCGGCCCGGACGCCAGCTGCAGGCAGATCAGAGACAATTATATCCGGCTCTTTGCAAAGGCGCGCGACCACATCTATATCCAGACGCCGTATTTTGTTCCGGACGATGCCGTTCTATCTGCACTTTCCATGGCTGCCAGGTCCGGTGTGGACGTTCGCCTGATGATTCCGTGTAAGCCGGACCATCCCTTCGTCTACTGGGCGACCTACTCCTATGTGGGCGATCTGCTGTCGGCGGGAGCCAGATGCTATACGTATGAGAACGGCTTTCTCCATGCCAAGGGCGTAATGACGGACAGCCGCGTATGCTCCTATGGAACCGCCAATATGGACATCAGAAGCTTCGAACTGAATTTTGAAGTCAACGCGGTCATTTACGACGAGGAGACGACGAAGGAACTGGAAAATATCTTTCTGGAGGACCTAAAGCTCTGCAAGGAGATAACCAGAGAGGGATATGCGTCGAGAGATTTGTGGATTCGGGTGAAGGAGCAGTGCAGCAGACTTTTGTCGCCGCTTCTGTAGAGTCAGGGAGGAGACTGCATTCTTATGCGCCGGTGTGAAACGGCGGACGGAATGCAGTCTCCTTCTCCTTTGCGGCAGGCCGGTTATGAAAACAGGCGCCTGACGCCATAGCCGGCCGGGAGCGGGTTTCCCGAGAGCAGCCAGGTTTTTGCACTTTTTTGCAGATAACTGTTCTCCGGATATTCCGAGGGACAGGATTTCAAACAACCAAATATTCGCTCTTCTGCCTGACGGGATTCTGTATCAACGCCTGTTATTGTGTATTCATTTTGAAACTGAAGAATGTTGGAACCGGCTGGCAGAAGATTTTTAAGAGCCGGACAGAGAAGCCAGGAATGGCAGATAAAGACGGCCGGATGCATGCTGAAAAAACGGGCGGCCTGCTGATAAGAAGCCTCGCATGCAGAAGGGGTCAGTCTGGAGCCGGAAGGGATATGGACGTTTAACACAGGATCTCCCTTTTGGATCCCGTATACTGCCGGTAAATCCCAGGGGCAGCAGACCGGCTGGAACTGCAGCCGGCCCAGGGCAAAAAGCTGCAGACGAAGATGAAGCGACAGCCACTCGTACTCTTCCAGACCGTGAGCTCCGGTATGTTCAAAACATACCTTTTCCCAACGCCCGATGTCAGAAAACGTATGATAAAATACGTCATCCGGAATTTTCCGTTCCTGGTATTTCCGATAGGCGAAGCGGGTAAATTGAAGGTAATAGAAGAGATATAAAAGGCTGGAATCCGGTTCTGCATTCAAAGCGCGGAAAAAACGGGGCAGATCCGTATGAAAAAGCCTCCATGCCTCTAAAATGGACCAGGGAGCCAGATTAGCAGCGCAGGCTGCCGTTTCACGGGCCTGCGCAGTCAGTTCCGGAAAATCAAAGGGGATATCAGTCATAAGCATTACTCCTGTTCAAATGATAATTCAATGGTTTTGCCCGTTAACCTCGACTTTTCTGCCGCAAAACAGATCAGATGACTCTGAAGACTCTGCTGCGCGGACGATTTATTTTTGGTAAAATCACCTTCCCTCACCATGGCGACAAAGTTTTCAATAAGGCGGTAATCACCGCCTCCATGATGGTAGGCTGCGGATACGTCAGGAAGCTGCGGACAGCAGACCTCTTCATTAGCACTGCCAAACAGGTGAAAACGAATTTCGTTGCGGTTCATGTCACCGGTTAGCTGGCCTTTTGTACCCATCAGTGTCAGGGTACGGTTGCAGTCTTCAGTGAAGGCAGTCATGATAAAGCTGACCACGGCGGAATTGTCAAATTCCAGATTGACAGCCTGATGATCTACCACATGATTATCACAGTGATAGACACAGCGGCCGTAAGGTCCATGGCGCAGGGCTTCCATCAGTTTTTCCCTTCCCGGTTCCGTTGTCACCATTGACATGAAACCGTCTGAAACTGCCTTTGGATGCTCCAGATAGAAGCGGGGAGCGTAGTAGGGGCAGGAACCGGAGGACGGACAGCCGTCGAGGCAGCGGGAGGGCGCGCCAGCCGGTGCATTTTCCGGTTTGAAATGTGTAAGGGATCCGAAAGAGGAGACCTTTGTACAGGTACCGCCTGTCAGCCAGGAAAGAATGTCCATGTCGTGACAGCTTTTCTGAAGAATCATGGGACTGGAGGTGGTATCGTCTGCCCAGTTGCCGCGGACAAAACTGTGAGCCTGGTGCCAGTAGCCCACATGCTCTATTTGCTGCACCGCCAGAATCTTTCCGAGACGTCCGCTGTCTATGATTCGCTTGATCTCGCTGTAAAACGGAGTGTAGCGGAGTACGTGGCAGATGCTTAAAAGCCGTTTGTTTTTTTCAGCGGCCGCCCCGATCCGGCGGCAGTCCTCTTCGCGTACCGCCATGGGCTTTTCAAGCAGCACATGGTAACCGAGCTCCAGCGCTTTTACCGCGGGCCCGGTATGCATCTGATCCATTGTGCAGATAAGCGCTGCGTCAGCGAAACGCGGCTGTTCGAGAAGTGGTTCCCACGTTTCATATACGGAGTCTTCCGGTATTTTGTGAGCTTTTTTCATGGCTTCCCGTTTTGCAGTATCCGGCTCCGCAATGGCAACAATCTGAAATTCGTCCTGATGGTCCAGCGCATACCGGGCGTATACGCCGCCTCTGGCGCCTGCACCAAGCAGTACTGCTGTTATTTTCTTTTTCATATCGATACTCCTTTTCTTACCCCTTAATTCCTGAAGATATGATGCTTTTCTTGATCTGGCTTGAAAATATGATTGTGAGAAGCATGACAGGAAGAATGGAAAGCAGGGATAATCCCATAATAAAATTCATTTTAATAAACTGGTTTTTTGAAATGTTATAGAGCGCCACATTTAAGGTCCACAGGCTTTGCTTTTCAGTGACAAGCCAAGCCCAGAAAAAGTCATTCCAGTTTGCCAGAAAGGTCTGAAGCGCAATTAAGGAAATAATAGGCTTCGACAGCGGCATACAGATTTTTACAAAGCTGTACCAGTTGCCGGCGCCGTCGATTCTGGCCGCATCGAAGAGACTCTGGGGAAGCTGATCGAAAAAACCCTTGTATAAATAGATATAGAAACCGTAGGGCAGCAAAAACGGCATCAGCAGCGCACGGTAGTTATTATAAAAGCCCAGTCTCTGAAACATGGTAAACTGGGGAATCATGATCGATATAAAAGGGATCATAGTACTTCCAAGGAAAAAAAACAACATAATTCCGGATAACTTTTTCGGAAGAAGGCGTGAGATGGGGAATGCGGTGATTCCGCACAGCACTACCTGAGTGACTATGGCCCATGTAATCACGAGAGCAGTATTCATAATAAAAATTAAAAAGCTGTAGCGGCTTACCAGTTCGTTTTTGCTGTACATCACAGAAGGAAGCTGGAAATAGTAGGAGAAACTTTCCAGGAGCAGAAGGTTATTTTTATGACTCGTTATCGCAGTGAGTGCCCCATGGAGTTCGTATTTTTCCTGAAATACAGCCTGTATCCTGGAGGCCAGTTCCTCCCCGGAATTTTTTATACGGAATTGATCCCCTTTCGGAATCCCGGCCGGATCATACTGATATCCCAGAAAATCAGAAGCTTTTTCCCAACGCTTTGGATTTAGCAGAACTTTGGGTTCCATGGTGGCATGGGAGTAAATCCCTGCATCTCTTTGCAGCTCCAGGGCTCCGCGGTGTGCCCTGGACTGAAAGACCGGAACGCCATCCCTTGTGCCGACGAGTCTGACTTCAAACACAGAGTCCTCATCCATTTCATAGATCGTCAGGAATCCGGTCAGAATCTGATCCTGGCGCATAGCCTCCAGAAGCTGGTCCTCCGGTACCCGGCTGTAATCCAGTTCAAATGTAACGCTGTTAGCCGCATAGGGAAGCAGCCTGGGCGGCAGCTCATACAGTTTTTTGCTGTCTTTCATGGAAGTGGCCGCTATGTAAAGCAGAGGATAAAGAATGACGACTGCGAAGAAGATTGATACGGCATAAGCTGCGATTTTCAGGCTTATCGTACTGCCACCGGCTTTGATTCCTGTCTGTTTTTTTCTTTTCATGTTATTTTCCCCCCTTTATTCTGCTTCGGACTGGTCCATTCGCAGTTGAAGAAACGTCAGGACTGCAATGACGAGAAACAGGATACAGGATGCCGCCGTTGCTTTTCCGTAATCCAGGTCTGTATAAAAGGTAGAGTAGATATAGACCCCCATGGAGGTGGAGGCGCCGCTGGGCCCTCCGGCTGCAAATTGGTAAGGTGCATCCAGAATCTGCATGGAACTGATAACTGCCAATACTAACTGAATGATAATGATGAACCGGATATTCGGCAGAATGATATGGCGGATTCGCTGCCAGCCGGAACAGCCATCTAACTGGCTGGCCTCCAGGACATCTTCCGAAATACCGTTAATTGCGGATAAAAACAACAGAACTCCCACGCCTCCGCCCACAAATCCGGGAAAAATAATACAGAATTTAGTCAGTGCTGGATTACTGAGCCACATCTGCTGCGGCAGGCCAAATGCTTTTACAATCTGGTTGGCAAGACCGAAATCGGGATTCCAGATCCATTTCCACAGGATAACGCTTACGGAAATGGGAATCAGGGCAGTAATCAAATAGATGGTGCTGAATGTCTTCTGAAAACGCTTCAGCTCATTTAAAAAGATTGCCTGGACCAGCGGAACCCAGAATACGAGGAACAGCTGCAGGATCAGGAAAATAAACGTATTTTTCCACGCATCCCAATAGTAGGCTGCGGTAAACAGATTGATATAATTCTGAAATCCCGCAAAATGTCCCGGTGGATTGACTGCATCATAACTGAACAGCGACATGTAAAACGATTTTATGATTGGATAATACCGCAGCCATACCGTAAATATGATTCCAGGCAGCATGAACAGCCATGGAGACAGGGCTTTGCGGAAGGAAGCAGAGTGAAACCTGTTATTTTCCATAGTGACTCCTCCTTTTGAACTTTAACTGTTCTTATTATATCGAACTTTAACTGCCTTTTCTGATAAACAAAATTAACCAAACAGGAGACATAATTAATATATTTTATTTAAAATGTCTGCAAATAGCTGAAAAATTAAGGGGAACATGTTAGAATTGTTACATATATACGCTGCGTTTGTCTCTATGTCATGGTAAAAATATCCTGTAGAATAAAAATATAACAGGTTCCGGCATGGAGAAGGCACCTGCCGGAATGACATAATAAAGGAGGATTTTATATGAGACGTAGACAGGTTATGAAAAAAGCGGCAGCTATCCTGTTAACCGCAGCTGTGGCGGCAGGGCTAACCGCCTGTGGATCTAAGCCGTCGGAAACGCAGAGTACGGCAGCCGAGGTGAAAAAAACAGAAGAGGAAAAAACAGCGGCTGAAAATGGGAAGGCAGCGGAGGACAAGGGAAACGGAGAGGCTGTTACACTGACCATGTGGGTGGAAAGTAAGAATGAGACCGATATAAAGCAGGAACTGGATGAAGAATTCATGGAAGAAAACCCTGACATTATTCTTAATAAGGTAATGAAAGAGGGAGACCCGGGAAACGATTTTTATCAGGGGGTTGCTGCCGGCAACGCGCCGGACTGTGTAACGGTTTCCTTCACTTTAATGGACAAATACGCCAATGCCGGTATACTGGCTCCGCTGAATCAATATTTCGATCAGTGGGATGAGAAAGACGGATTCTCCCAGTCCTATGTGGATATGTTTACAAAGAACGGGAATCTCTATGGAATTACTTCAATCGATGCGAATTTCCTGCTGGCTTACAACAAGGCGGTATTCAGGGAAGCAGGAATTGAAAATCCTCCGGCAACATGGGAGGAGGCTTATGAGACGGCAAAAAAGATCACGAATCCGGATACTCAGACGTATGGCTATGGTGTCCTCGGTTCGGAGTGGACCGACTGGTTCTTCCAGTATTATGTATGGCAGGCCGGAGGTGATTTAACGAAGAGAAATGCAGACGGCACTCTGGAACTCACCTTTACAGATCCCGCAGTGATTGAGGCGGCAAATTATTATCAGAAGCTGCGCCGGGACGGTGTCAGCCAGCCAGATCTGACCCTGAAATTTAACGAACTGATTGAAAAATTTGCTCAGGGCAAGATTGCCATGATGCCGTTCGCTACGGATTGGGTGAGCACGGCGGCAAGCCTGGGAGCAAAAGTGGATGACATAGGACTCTGTCCGTTCCCGGCGGGTCCTTCAGGAAAGAGTGTTACCACAAGCCTTGGATACAACTGGGTAATTAACGCGAAGAGTTCTCCGGAAAAGCAGGATGCAGCATGGCGATACATTGCTTTTATGAGTTCTAAGGAATCCATGGAACGTACGATTGAAGCTTCTGCAGATAAAGGAGCGGTAGATCCCATTCATTATCCGCGTACAGATGTTAATGTAAGTGAATTAACAGATATGAACCCGGAATATCAGGAGGTACTTAAGAAGATTGAAGGAACAGGCAGGCTTGAGTATGAAGGAAAAGACATAATTTCTCCATATGTAGACCGTACCGTTCAGAAAATCCTGGCTGATTTAAATGCAGATCCGGAAAAGGAATTTGCAGCGGCTTCCGAACAGGCTCAAAAAGAGGTCGTAGACCAGTATAACAAAGAGGTATTGGAAAAGGCAGAAAAATAATGATAGATATTTCCAGAAAGAAGGCTGCATGCTCGCCTTCTTTTTGGTGTATCGTCAGGAAAATCAGCAGGAGGCTCAGTCACGATGGAAACTCTGGAAAAACGGAATGATCTTGTAGGACGGCTTTTGGGTATATGCCGAAAAACCTCTATTTTTGTGCGCCTCATCATTCTTTCCTGTACTCTTTTGATGATACCCAGCTGTCTTCTTATTTTTCTCACCTTTCATGTGTATACCAGTGATTTGTTTAAGACGACGCTTCAGCTGTTTAAGAACAACAACCTCCTTATCGGGAGTTCCATATCCCATGTCCTGAAACAAAATGAACAGTTCCTTTATGAAATCTATTCCGATGAGGAGCTGACCGGTGCGTTGATCGAACTGTACCGTCTGGAAAATAATCCGGAGGAGGATCTGTCCGATAAAAAGGAGATTCTGAGAGATCAGATCAACAGCCGTCTGTACCATTACTATACGGACGGAGACAGTCTGATCCGCAGTATACAGATCATCACGGAATACGACCAGTTTTCTCCGGTCAGTACATACGGGAATATGGCGGGGGCCTGGATTCCTGACATATCCGCCTTTCGGGACAGTGATATCTATCAAAAAACAATCAGGGCTTCTGGAACGCCGGTCTGGTTCGATCCGCCTCAGTTTTACAACACCTTTTACCATCAGACCATGTTCAATACGCCTCTGGTGGACACGTTTGTGCTTGCGCGGTCGATTCCCAGCTATCAGGTTAATTCCAGCCTCGGTATCATTGTAATCAATCTGGATATGAAATCTCTGCTAAAAAATGTGGATGCCTCCACCCTGACATCGGACAGTAATCTTCTGCTTATGGGCAGCCAGCCCCTGTGGTCTTTCAATGTCAATATCGAAGGTCCTACCCTGGCATCTGACGATCCGGTTATGGAACAGGTGAAAGGCAGGGAAGAAGGGGACATAGAGGCGGTGATTCGCGGGGAAGCGTGTGAACTCACCTTCCTTCGCATCACAGGGACCGATATGTACCTGATCAATCTGGCTTACCGTGACCGGCTGTTTGAGCGGCCTCTGATGCTGCGCAGGTTCAGCTTTCTGGTGCTGGCAGTCAGTCTGATAATCGCCGTCTTCATCGCATATATTATTACGGTCAGTATTGTATCTCCGCTGAACCGTCTGAAGAATACCATGCAGACCGCTTCAAGAGGAAATCTGGAGGTGGAATATGAAGATCCGGCAGGTGACGAAGTGGGAATACTGGGACAAAAATATAATGAGATGATCGCCGATTTAAAAAGCCTGATTCAGGAAACCTATGTATCCGAGCTTAACAAACGCCATTTGGAAATGCTGAAAAAAGAGGCGGAATTAAACGCCTTTCAGATGCAGATCAATCCCCATTTTCTATATAATACACTGGATATGATCCGGTGGAAAGCCATTGCAGAGGAACAGGGGGATGGGGAAGTAAGCCATATGATCAAACAGTTTTCCGATCTTTTGAGACTGGGAATTAAGAAGAACAGCGTGATTGTTCCTTTTTCAGAAGAACTGAGCCATGTGGACGCCTATCTTGCGATTATAAATCTGCGTTACTCCGAACCCATTCAGCTTACGGTTGATCTGCCGTTCGACCCCGGAGACGTAACGATTGCCAAGCTGTCTTTGCAGCCTCTTGTGGAAAACAGCGTTATTCATGGCTTTGACAGTACTCCGGCGGAGATTTCCCATAAGAGGATCGCCATAAGCGGGTTTATCGAGCAGAATCTGATTCATATTCTGGTGGAGGACAACGGAATCGGAATGACGCAGGAGCAGATGGAGGCATTAAACCGGGAACTGAAAGACCGTGTTCATACGCAGGGTGGAATCGGAGTGTTCAACGTCAATGAGCGTCTGAAACTTTATTTTGGCGATGACTGCGGACTGCATTACCAGAGCTCTCCATTGGGAGGGACAGGAATCGAGATGCTTCTGCCCAGACAGAGTCAGGAGCAGGAGATCTAGTATTCGGGAGGTAAGGACAGATGGAAACGAAAAAATTATATCAGCTTCTCATTGTGGATGATGAGAGCTTTGTGCGTCAGGGCCTTTCTCAGTATGTGGACTGGGAGGCGCTGGGCTATACGGTGGCGGGAACTGCTGACTGCAAGGAGACAGCTCTGCATTTTCTGGAGGAAAATCCGGTTGATGTCATTCTGACGGATATCCGAATGCCTGATGGCACCGGACTGGAGCTTCTGCAGGAATGCCGCGGCATACAGCCGGATGTAAAATCCGTGATTTTAAGCGGTTACGGGGAGTTTGAATATGCGCAGAAGGCGCTGAGGCTGGGGAGCTTTGATTTCCTCACAAAACCGGTAGATTTTTCTCAGCTCACTGCTATTTTTCTCAAGCTGCACGATACCCTCAGCCAGCTGGAAACTCAGAACCGGAATTTACAGGAGGTATACCGGCTGAAAAAAGATAATTTTTTTCATAATGTGACGAAGTATTCGGTAGAACCGGAAACACTGGCTCAACGGTGCAGAGAATACAATCTGCCGCCATGCGGCCGCTATGGGATTTTAAGAATCAGATATCCCGACGCAGAGAACTGCCTTCCTGGCCTGCCGCCGGATTGCAGAGAGGCGGTCAGCCGGCTGATCGGGGAGAGCGGGGGCGGTGACCGCTGCTACGTTTTTCCAAATGAAGCACATGAAATTACAGTTGCGCTGTATGATATTCCGAAAGGGGAGACGACAGGCCTCCTGGAACTGTTGAAACCATATTTGGATTACCATGAGGCCATAGCCGGCGTGGGATCCTTTTATGAGGGCATAGGAAAATTAAAAGAAGCGTACCAGGAGGCCGGTCAGGCTCTGGAATACCACCATCTCCAGACAGAAGAGCGGATCATAGAATATGGTAAGGCGAGTGGACAGATTGATTTTGGCGCGGCTTACAGCCAGAACAGTAAGGAATCCATGTTAGACTGCCTGTCGGAGGGACGTTCCGATCTGCTGGCGGAGTTTCTGGTCAGTCATATTGACAATCTGATAGCCGACGGAAGTTCTATTGATACGATCAAAGCGCTGGCCATCAATTCGATTCTGGTGGTGGAAGAGTATTTAAAGCAGAATACATCCTGCCGTGAGACTGGAAACGGTATTCAGGAGTTGATCTGCCGGATCATTTCCATGAAGTCGAGACACCGGATTCAGGATATTGCCAGAGAGTATCTGGCTTCTACGGCGCCTTTGATTGAATCTGCCAAAAGCAGGAGTCCGGTTATTGACCGTGCGTTAGTTTATATCAGAGAACATTATTCGGAAAACATTACGCTGCAGTCACTTGCCGAGGACATTTACCTCCATCCCGTCTACTTGAGCCGGCTGTTTAAAGAAAAGGTCGGTCAGACATTTCTGGAGTATTTAACTCATTACCGCATCGAAATGGCGAAAGACTACCTGCGTAATCCCAATCTTCGTATCTACGATATCGGTCAAATGGTAGGATATGAAACACCGCAGTATTTCAGCAGAGTTTTTAAAGAACTGACAGGAACGACACCGAAGGGATTTCGGGAGGAACTGGCAGGAAAAGGGGAAAAACACGAAAAGGGTGTTTAATCCCCTTTTCGGTTCTTTCCCGGCTTTGGGTGCGGGGAAAGAACCTCTTTTTTCTTTATTTCCGTTCATAAAATTACCGCTTTGGGTACATACTGGTACTTATGAAGACGACAACACTAAACACAACAACATTCAAAAAATTTACAATCAGCAGCACGGCGCTGCAGCTAAAACAGCTTCCGGTCAATTTTTGCAAATGCGGAATCACAGGCTGGTGCCTGGAGGTCCTTTTTACTTCAGCGGAATCGATCATGAGGCACGACTGGAGGCTGATGGGGAGGACGTCCCTTTTGATGTTCCCTATCTACGGCTGCGGAGCGCTTCTGGGACCCATCGGTAAATGGATTGACGACTGGCTTAATCCGGGCAGAGTATTAACTGTAAAAAAATCGGATCTGGCAGTGCGCCACGGGATGCTTTACATGGTTCTGATTTTTGTGGCGGAATACGCCTCAGGAGCGTGGCTTCGGTCACGGGGAATGTGTCCGTGGGACTATACGGGGCGCAGTACAAATATAGACGGCCTCATACGGCTCGATTTTGCTCCGCTGTGGTTTGCTACAGGGCTTTTATTTGAACAAATTACGAAAAAGAAAGGCGGGTAAGTCTTGTAATTACACTCTTCATTTTATATAATAGTAAAAATGGAGGGGAAGACCAATGATACGTTTTATATTTGTAGCAGCTACAGTCATTCTGTTTTTGATTTTGAGTATTCCGCTGATGCTGGTGGAGTTTCTGATCGGGAAAAAAAACCGCCATCTGCGCGATGTGCAGAGTCTGGCCGTGATCCAGTGTGTATTCCGGCTGATCCTTAAGATGGCAGGGGTGAAGATTACGGTAAAGGGAAGAGAAAATGTCCCGACAGACCAGGCGGTACTTTACGTAGGGAACCACCGCAGCTATTTTGATATCCTGGTGGGCTATGTGACGGTTCCGTCCCTGACCGGTTTTGTGGCTAAAAAGGAGATGGAGAAGATTCCGCTGCTTTCATCCTGGATGAAGCTGGTCAACTGCCTTTTTCTCGACCGTGTGAATTTAAAGGAAGGCTTAAAGACCATCCTTGCAGGGATCGAGCAGGTGAAACGCGGCGTCTCCGTATGGATTTTCCCGGAGGGAACAAGAAATAAAAATGACAATCCGCTGGATTTGCTGCCATTTAAAGAGGGCAGCTTAAAGATTGCAGAAAAGAGCGGCTGTTACGTGGTGCCGGTGGCGCTAACCGGAACCGCAGAAGTTTTTGAACAGCATTTTCCGAAGATTAAACCGTCCCATGTGACCATCACCTTTGGAGAACCGTTCCACACAAAGGAACTTCCGCCGGAAGTGAAGAAATTCCCGGGCGCCTATACAGAAGAACAGATAAAGGCCATGCTTACGCTTCAGCTGGCAGAAGGACAGGATTTATGAGTACATTCGATTTACAGGAAATCAGAAAACAACTGGATAAGATCGACAGGGAAATCGTGACCCTGTTTGAAGAACGCATGCGTTTATGCGGTGATGTGGCGGAATATAAGATTGAAAACGGCAGACCGGTCTATGACGGAGATCGGGAGAGACAGAAGCTGGAGTCTGTGAAGGCCATGACGGACGACAGCTTCCAGAAGCAGGCCGTGGAAGAACTGTTCAGCCAGATGATGACGATCAGCCGTCGGTTTCAGTATAAGCTGATGGCGGAACACGGACTGACCGCCAGGATGGATTTTCAGGCCGTGAAGGGACTTCCCATGCAGGGGGTACGCGTGGTCTACCAGGGCGTGGAAGGGGCGTACAGCCATGAAGCTACACTTCAGTACTTTGGAGATGACGTGGATGCTTACCACGTGCAGTTCTGGGAGGACGCCATGAAGGAAGTCGAGGCGGGCCGGGCCGATTACGCGGTTCTTCCCATTGAGAATTCCTCGGCTGGAGCGGTCAGCGATAATTACGATCTGCTGATCAAGTACCATAATTATATTGTGGCGGAGACCTTCATTCCGGTCAGCCACGCACTGCTGGGACTTCCGGATGCGGAACTTTCGGATATCACCACCGTATTTTCCCACCCCCAGGCGCTGATGCAGTCTTCCCGGTACTTAAACTCCCACCGGGAATGGACGCAGTACAGTGTGGAGAACACCGCGGCATCGGCAAAGAAAGTCTTAAACGACGGGAAAAAGAATCAGGCGGCGGTGGCCAGCGAGACGGCCGGCCGGCTGTACGGCTTAAAGGTGCTGGAACCTTCCATCAACTTTAATAAAGACAATACCACCCGGTTCATCATACTGTCCAGAGAACCCATATACCGGGAGGACGCGTCAAAGGTAAGCATCAGCTTTGAACTTCCTCATACCAGCGGCTCCCTGTACAATATGCTGAGCAATTTTATCTACAATAACGTCAACATGCGCATGATCGAATCGAGGCCCATTCCGGGAAGAAACTGGGAATACCGGTTCTTCGTCGACATCGAGGGGAACTTAGGCGACGCGCAGATTCAGAATGCGTTAAAGGGGATTGAAGAAGAAGCGTCCAACATGAGAATTTTAGGCAATTATTAAGGGATGAAGAACGGTCAGGCGGCCGCAGGCTGCCTGGCCATTTCGAAAAATAAGGGAGGAACATATGAAATCGCAGGAACTCATTATCTACCGAAATCTGCAGCACCGGGAACTGTTTGATCACGTTTCCACACTTCTGGCCGTCGGGCCGGACGACAAGCCGGGAACAATGCCGGATTCCTATGCCTGTGCCAGCCAGTTGATCGACATGGCGGTGACTTACGGCTTTGAGGGGAATCTCTGGCATTGTTTTTTAGCATTCTGCCTTGCCAATAACGAAAATGTATACAGCACCTCATGTGAGATTGTGGGCCATATCGAAGGTTCTTTAAATGAACTGGCCGCCCATGACTTCAACGTGATCAAGGAACTGTTTGATTACGATATCCGCACACTGGACGGAGGAGACGGCCGGACAGGCGGTATCTGGTCCGCTCTTTCAGACTATCATGCGGCCAACGGAAACAGCCGCGTGTTTAATAAGAGAATCCGGGATCAGATCGTTGCTCTGGCCGTGGAACTGGAGCAGGCCGTGGACGTGGAGGCCTTCGGAAGGGCTGTGACGGAATTTTACCGCCGGTTCGGCGTCGGTAAGTTTGGGCTTAACAAGGCATTCCGAATCGAGGAGATCGATCACGAGGTCCACATTAATCCCATTCCCAACGTGGAACATATCTATCTGGACGACATCATTGGCTATGAGCTTCAGAAGAAGAAGCTGATCGAGAACACGGAGGCGTTTATCCAGGGAAGAGCCGCCAATAACGTGCTGCTGTTCGGCGACAGCGGAACGGGCAAGTCTTCCAGCATCAAGGCCATTTTAAATGAGTACTACGACCAGGGGCTGCGCATCATCGAGGTATACAAGCACCAGTTTAAGAGTCTCTCTGAAGTACAGGAGCAGGTGAAGGACAGAAATTACAAGTTCATCATCTATATGGACGATTTGTCCTTTGAAGACTCTGAGCTGGAATACAAATATTTAAAGGCCATCATCGAAGGCGGACTCGGAAAGAAGCCGGGCAACGTACTGATCTATGCCACCTCCAACCGGCGCCATTTAATCCGTGAGAAGTTCAGTGATAAGAGAGAACTGGATGATGAATTACATAATAACGACACCGTGCAGGAGAAGCTGTCGCTGGTAGCCAGATTTGGCGTGACCATTTACTTTGGTTCTCCGGATAAGAAGCAGTTCCAGAACATTGTGCGGGAGCTGGCGGAGCGGTATCATGTAAATATGCCTTTGGAGGAGCTTTACGCGGAGGCAAATAAGTGGGAACTGAGCCACGGAGGACTGTCCGGAAGGACTGCCAGCCAGTTTATCACTCACCTGATGGGGACACGGGAAGATTTTACAAAAATTTGACACATGTCCTTACAAAAGATAGTATAATGGAAAGGATGTTGCCCGTACTGGGCGGTAAGGAGGACAAGTATGGCAATTAAACTGTTTGCAGCCATCGACGTGGGTTCGTTTGAACTGGAACTCGGTATCTATGAGGTTTCGCCCAAATACGGAATCCGCCGGGTAGATCATGTGCGCCACGTCATCGCCCTTGGAAAGGATACCTATAAAAACGGAAAAATAAGCTACGAACTGGTTGAGGAGATGTGCGGCGTCTTGCAGCAGTTTGCGGAGATTATGGAGTCCTATAAGATTTCAGAGTACCGCGCCTATGCCACCAGCGCCATGCGCGAGGCACGCAACAATCAGATCGTACTGGATCAGATCCGGGTTCGGACAGGAATTGAGGTACAGATCATCAGCAACTCCGAACAGCGTTTTATCAGCTATAAGGCCATTGCCTCCAAGGATGCGGAATTTAATAAGACGATACAGAAAGGGACTGCCATTGTGGATGTAGGCTTTGGCAGCATGCAGATATCCCTGTTTGACAAGGATGCGTTGATATCCACCCAGAACCTTCTCCTGGGGGTTTTAAGGATCCGGGAGATGATGTCCAACATGCAGGCAGACATCCGGATGGAGAATACCCTGATCGAAGAACTGGTAGACAACGAGCTTATGACCTTTAAAAAGATGTATCTGAAGGACCGGGAGATCAAGAATTTAATCGGAATCGGCGAATGCATCCTCTATCTGTCCAGGGGAAGCGGAACGGGTAAGCCTGTGGACCGGGTGACAGCCAAAGATTTCAAGGCATTTTACGAAAAGCTGGTGGATATGCCTCTCTACCAGATCGAGGAGCGGTTCGGTGTCAACAGCGACTATGCGGCCCTCTTAATGCCGGCCGCCATCATTTACCGGAGAGTTCTGGAACTGACCGGCGCCGAGATGTTCTGGATTCCCGGAATCCGTCTCTGTGACGGCATTGCGGCGGAGTACGCGGAGGAGACCAGGGCGGTAAAATTCAGCCACGATTTTACCGAGGATATCCTTGCCGCATCCCGCAACATGGCAAAGCGCTACAAATGCCACGCCTCCCATACGGCGGACATGGAGAAGAACGTACTCGATATTTTCGACAGCATGAAGCGGTATCACGGCATGGGAAAGAGAGAGCGTCTCCTGCTGCAGATTTCCGCCATTATCCACTCCTGCGGCAAGTTTATCGGGATGAAATATACGGGTGAGTCGGGATACAATATCATTATGTCGACGGAGATCATCGGTTTATCCCATATGGAGCGCGAGATCATTGCCAATGTGGTGCGGTATAACAGCATTGATTTCGATTACAACGAGGTTATATTTAATGAAGACCTGTTTCGTGATACAAAGGGGGAGCTGACCCATAATGACGTGACCATACTGATTGCCAAGCTGACGGCGATTCTGAGGCTGGCCAACGCCATGGACCGGAGCCATAAGCAGAAACTCCACGACTGCCGCTTAAATGTCAAGGAGGGCCAGCTGCTTGTGACCACAACGTATGGGGGAGACATGACCCTTGAGGCGGTGGCATTTGCCCAGAAAGCGGATTTCTTTGAGGAGATCTTCGGAATCCGGCCTGTATTAAAACAGAAGAGGAGGTTATCCTGATGGCAGATATTGATGAAAGATTTTACAATCCAGACAATTATGTAAATCGTGAACTGAGCTGGCTGGAGTTTAACTACCGGGTTCTGAGCGAGGCCAGGGATAAGAACCTGCCTCTGTTTGAAAGGCTGAAATTCTTAAGCATCACCTCATCAAACCTGGATGAGTTCTTCATGGTCCGCGTTGCCTCCTTAAAGGACATGGTTCACGCAAAATATACGAAGCCGGATATCGCCGGCCTAAAGCCCTCCGAGCAGCTGGAGAAGATTGGCGTAAAGACGCACGAGATGGTGGCCATGCAGTATTCTACCTACAACCGCTCCATCCTCCCTGCCCTAAAGCAGAATGGCCTGTGCGTGGTCACAAGCCATGTTGATTTAAATGCAGAGCAGGGCGCTTATGTAGATGAGTATTTCCGGGAAAATGTATATCCCGTTCTGACTCCCATGGCGGTGGATTCTTCCCGGCCGTTTCCGTTAATCCGGAATAAGACGTTAAACATCGCGGCCCTTCTGCAGAAGAAGAGCGGGGAAGAGGATTTAGAGTTTGCAATGGTTCAGGTTCCCAGCGTACTGCCGAGAATTGTGGAGATTCCGGCCGGCAGGAAGTCCGGGCGGTCCGTGATTCTGCTGGAAGAGATTATTGAGCGGAATATCGGTTCCATGTTCTTAAATTATAATGTGATTGCCTACAGCCCCTTCCGTATCATGAGAAACGCGGATTTAACCATCGATGAGGAAGAAGCGGTAGACTTACTGGAAGAGATCCAGAAACAGTTAAAGAAGCGTCAGTGGGGCGAGGCCATCCGTCTGGAAATCGATGAAAAGATGGACAAAAGCCTGCTGAAGATCTTAAAGAGAGAGCTTTCCATCAGCTCCGGCGATATCTATGAGATTGGAGGACCTCTCGATCTGACATTCTTAATGAAGATGTACGGGCTTGAAGGCTTCGAGCATTTAAAAGCCCCGAAGTACATTCCGCAGCGGGTTCCGGCGCTGATGAATGAGGACGATATCTTCACCAATATACGAAAAGGCGATATCCTGCTTCACCATCCGTATGAGACCTTTGCCCCTGTGGTCAACTTCGTAAAGAGCGCGGCCAAGGATCCGGATGTATTGGCCATCAAACAGACGCTTTACCGCGTCAGCGGCAATTCCCCGATCATCGCGGCCCTGGCGGAGGCGGCTGACAACGGGAAACAGGTCTCTGTTCTGGTGGAGTTAAAGGCGCGTTTCGATGAGGAAAACAACATCAACTGGGCGAAGAAGCTGGAGAAAGCAGGCTGTCACGTTATTTACGGTCTGGTAGGGTTAAAGACTCACAGCAAGATCACTCTGGTGGTGCGCCGGGAGGAAGACGGAATCCGCCGCTACGTGCATCTGGGAACCGGTAACTACAACGATTCCACCGCAAAGCTCTATACGGACTTGGGACTCATGACGTGTAACCCGCAGATCGGCGAGGATGCCACCGCGGTGTTCAACATGCTGTCCGGTTACTCTGAGCCGCTGCACTGGAATAAGCTGGTGGTGGCTCCGATCTGGCTGAGAAACAGATTCTTAAAGATGATCCGCCGGGAGACACAGAACGCCTTAAAAAAGAAACCGGCACATATCATGGCAAAGATGAACTCCCTCTGCGACAAGGAGATCATAGCCGCGTTATACGAGGCATCCTGCGCCGGAGTAAAGATTGAGATGGTAATCCGCGGCATCTGCTGCTTAAAGGCCGGTATTCCCAATTTAAGTGAGAATATCGAGGTACATTCCATTGTCGGTAACTTCCTGGAGCATGCCCGCGTGTTCTATTTTGAGAATGACGGGAGCCCGGAGGTTTATATGGGAAGCGCTGACTGGATGCCGAGAAACTTAGATAAGCGTGTAGAGATCATGTTTCCGGTAGAAGAGGAGTCCTTAAGGGAACAGGTGATGCATATCTTAAAGGTTCAGCTGGAGGACAATGTGAAGGCTCATATTCTGAAGCCGGATGGAACCTATGAGAAGCCGGATAAACGCGGAAAAGTGCTGGTGAGCAGCCAGGAACAGTTCTGTGAGGAGGCGATTAAAAACGTGGAAGCGGAACTGGGAAAGATGGATCCGGTGAGCAACCGGGTGTTTGTTCCGGTGAACAGTTAGAGGGATGTGCTGGAAGGAATCGTGTATTGTGGCAGGTATACATGGAAAGAGGTGTGTTCGAAAGAACACACCTCTTTCCATGTAGCGTGTTTTGTGAAAAAGATATGAAAAAAGTTCCAATTTGGAGGAGGTAAAAACCATCATGGAAGATATTACGTTTGAATGGTATGATGAGATTACAAAAGAAAAGAGATGAGGTATTGATATGACAGATAAAAAATTGAATAATCTGTTCAGTCTGCTGAATGAAGGGAGATATCAAACAGCCGAAGCTCTTGCAGCAGAAATGAAGGTGAGTGAAAAAACAATAAGAAGTTACTTAAAACGCCTAAATGATGAACTGGAAAATCATGGGGCATGTATCGTATCAAAGTACGGAGCTGGATATTGTTTGCTTGTAAAGGACAGGGAATGCTTTCAGGAATATCAAAAACGGTATTTCGATGGTCAGGTTAAACTGCCTGATACATCAGAAGAACGAATTGAGTATCTGATTAAAATGCTTTTAACGGAAAAAGGCTACGTAAGGCTGGAAGATTTAAGCGAAAGGCTTTATATATCTACGCGAACACTTGCTACGGATTTAAAAGAGGTGGAGAAATGCTTTCATGAGTATGGTCTAATACTGGAGAGAAAACCATATTACGGTATACGGCTTACAGGAGATGAATTTTCGGTCCGATTGTGTATGGCAAAATATACGGGGAAAATGGCTGGTCTGATGGCGGAAGGAGAACACATACTTGGAGTTATTGGCGGTTGTATTAAACGAAGCCTGAAAGAAGAAAATTTCCATCTGTCAGATATCGCTTTTCAAAATCTTGCTGTTCATATCTATATTGCTGTCATGAGAATGGAAGAAAGATGTTATGTTTCATCTGAAAGAAAAGCCGCAGGAATACCGGAGCAGGCAGAATATCGTATAGCATATCGAATATTAGACGAACTTCGTCAAACACTGGGGATTGATTTTCCGGAATCGGAGGTAGAGTACCTGGCTATCCATCTGGCGGGAAAAAAGATGAACTCGGATCCAGAAAAAAATCTGGTAATCAGTTACGAGACAGACAAACTGGTTTCCGATATGTTAAACCGTATTTTTGATGCCTACCAGTTTGATTTCCGCGATGATCTGGAACTTCGGATGATGCTATGTCAGCATATGGAACCGCTGAAAATAAGGCTGAAATATGATATGAAATTGAAAAATCCACTTCTTCATGACATCAGGGAACGGTTTTCACTGGCTTATGCCATGGCAGAAGAAGCATCAAGTCTGTTGGTTACCTGTTATCATAAAAAAATAAGTGAGGACGAGATCGGCTATCTGGCACTTTCCATCGCACTTGCGTTAGAGAGGCAGAAGGATGAGGTTGTAAAAAAGAATATTTTGCTGGTCTGTTCCACTGGACAGGGAAGCGCAAGATTGCTGGCTTATAAATACCAGGCTGAATTTGGTGATTACATCAATACTGTCAGGACATGTGAGGTGAATCAGATTCATAAGGTGAATTTTGATACGATTGATTACGTTTTTACGACTGTTCCGATAACGGATCCAATTCCTGTTCCCATCCTTGAAGTTCAATACTTTCTTGAACCAGAAGATATACGCATTATTAAAAAGGTTTTAACTAATAAAGACCAGAGTTCTATTGATCAGTATTATGGTAAAGAACTTTTTTTGCCACACTTGAACATGGAGACGAAAGAAGAGGTTTTGAGGTACTTATGTGGGTATGCCGAAACACAGTTGAAAGTGGAATCTGGACTCTATGAACTGGTACTTGAGCGGGAGCGTATGGCCAGAACAGAATTTGGAAACTGGGTTGCCATGCCTCATCCGATGAAAGCAGTGGCAAGGGAGACGAAGGTTGTGGTTGGAATACTGGATAGACCGATTCTATGGGGAGAGAATAAGGTACAAGTTATTTTTCTTGTATGTATAGAGAACCGGAAAAATGTAGATTTGCAGAAATTTTATGATGTAACAGCTAATTTTCTTATGGATGAAAGGTGTATTCATGAACTGATAAAGAATCAGGATTATTCTAAATTTATTGCACGTTTAAAAGATATAGAGATGAAAAGAGAGGATTAAATAATGGATGACGAGAGATACTTACCCGCGTTTGGTCTGATCATGAATGCAGGAAACTCCAAATCATGTTCCATGATGGCAATAGAAGCCTCAAGAAATTTTGAATTCGACAAGGCAAAGGAATATTTATTAGAAGCAGAAAGAGAGCTGTCTGAGGCACATCAGCGTCAGACAGAAATTATTCAGCAGGAGGCGATGGGAAATCCAGTTGAATTAAATATTATTCTTGTTCATGCCCAGGATCATTTAACCATGGCAATGATGGCAAAGGATAATGCCCAGGAATTTTTTCACCTGTACAGTGCTTTGAAAGCCATGAAAGAAGAAAAGTAGATGGCAGAAAAAAACAAAAAGTACCAGCTGTTTTGGGTATGCTTTCTGACCTACGTGGTGGCATATGTAAGCAGGATCAACCTTTCTGCAGGTCTTTTAAAGATAGCAGATGGTATTGGAACTGGAACCGGTCAGATGGGAATTATGGGGAGTTGCTTTTTCTTTACTTATGCGGCAGGACAATTGATTAATGGTATTGCAGGAGAATATATCTCACCATATCGGTATATAAAAGCTGCAGCAGCAGGTTGCGGAATTTTAAATTTCATTATTTTTTTAACTTGTAGTTTTCCTGTAATGGTTATCTGTTGGAGCCTTAATGGTTTTTTTCAGTCAATGTTCTGGGGACCGATGATGAAATTACTATCTGCAAATTATCAGAGAGAGGATTATGACAAAATTGCGACAGGTATGGGGCTTTCAATTATAATCGGGTATATTATGGCATGGGTAGTGCTGGCGCGGCTGCTTAAAGCGTCTCCATGGCAGTATTTTTTCCTTATTCCCTCCCTGTTCATGATGGGAATGTTTATCATTTGGAAGTTTATGCCAATCAATCAGGGTATGGTTCAGCTTGTTAAGAAAGTTGACGGGAAGAGTTTGAAAGGCACATTGGTGGAAGTCAGGAAAGAAAAGCTGTATACATTGTGTTTCCTGTGTTTTTTTCTGGGAATGGTCAGAGAAAGTGTAACATTATGGATGCCTGCCTTTATAGAGAACATGCCGGGGGTGGATACAAAGGCTTCATTGTTCTCTATGATAATGATACCAATATTTAATTTAATTGGTGTGATAGCAGCAAAAAAAATGTTGCCATGGTTTAGAGGAAATATCAAAAAAGTAATTGCACTTTTTACCTCTCTGGGAATGAGTGCTTGCTGTATATGCTGTATAACTATACGAACTTTACCTGTACTGGCTATTTTTATGATAGCTGTTATTTCAGCAGCTATGTTCGGTTGTAATACAATAATTATTTCTTTTTTTCCGCTGTATTACCAGAAAAAAGAATCAATTACGACACTTGTTGGAATTTTTGATTTCAGTACTTATGCAGGAGCGGGGGTATCCTCCATAATTGTAGGGTTTGCGTTATCATATCTGGATCAGGGATACATACCGGTCGTGTGGCTGGCAGCACTAGTGTCAGGGGTTTGTATTTGTTTAAAATCCGGTTTTTATAAAACCGAAAATATGTAGAAAAGGAGAGGGATTAAAATGGGAACAACGTTTGAAGAAAGGATGGGAAATCTGAGTCAGAAAATAACGTCTCAGAGACATTTGAAGACTATCAAGGAGGCATTCGTGATGACAGTGCCTCTGACACTGGTTGGATCTATTTCACTGCTAATTGGACTTCCTCCAATTCCTGCTACCGTAAAAAATGAAACACTTTTGGCAGTCAAGGCATGGTGTAATTCAAATGTAGGGCTTCTTCTTCCATACCAGATGACAATTGGTTTGTTCGGACTGTGGGCGACATTGGCGATTGCCTATTGCCATGCAAAGAATATGAAAACAAATATTCTTTTAAGCTGCCTGATTGCCTGCACCGGTTATCTCTGTGTGGCCGCCAGGCCTGTGGAAGGTGTAATGTCCATGGCTGGACTAGGATCTGTTTCCCTGTTTGCAGGTATGTTGATTGCTATTTTTTCAGTGGAAATGTATCATTTCCTTTTAAAACATAATATAAAAATTAAAATGCCTGCATCTGTTCCGCCGAATGTTTCAGCTCCGCTGGAGGGAATGATCGCCTGTGGCCTTGTAATTGTAGCTGTGGTGGCTATCAATGAGATATTAATCATAATTTCAGGAAACGACCTGGTTCGATTGACAACTGCTATTTTTTCACCATTAGTTGCAACCTCAGATACGCTTCTGGCAGTTATCCTCGTTTGTTTCCTGGCGAGACTTCTCTGGTTTTTTGGAATACATGGGACTAGCATTGTTATGGGGATTTTATCACCTATTCTTATGTCTAATCTGATTGCAAATCAGGCGGCATATGCGGCGGGGGAACCACTGCCTTATATTTTTTCGAATGCAGTCATTGTTACCTGGGGATTGAGCCTCTTTCCATTAGCAATAGGAATGGTATTTTTCTGTAAATCCAGCCAATTAAAAACTTTGGGGAAAATCGGGATTATTCCGTCTTTCCTTGGAATTGGAGAGCCTATTCAATTCGGAACACCGTTGATTTTAAATTTTGATCTGTTAATTCCCAATTTGTTTCACTTTATGTTTAATGGAGCAGTTCCATACCTTTGCATGAAGTATGGCCTGTTAAATAAACCTATTATGGATTCAACGTTGGGAATGCCGACAATTATTAATGTGTGTCTGACTTCTATGGATATACGCGCAGCATTGATCTGGGTGATTGTTATAGCGGTTGACACTGTGGTTTATCTGCCGTTTTTAAAGAAATACGATAAGCGGCTGATAGCAGAAGAAGCGGCTTTTTCGGAAGCATAGAACAAAAGGAAAGGAAAAAATATGAGAGCTGTTGTAGTGCTGTTTGATTCTCTGTCAAGGAGATACCTCCCTTCTTACGGCAATAGCCATGTTATTGCACCGAATTTTGAAAGACTTGAAAAGATGAGCCAGACTTTTGAACGGTATTATACGGGAAGCATGCCGTGCATGCCGGCAAGAAGAGATTTTCAGACAGGAAGATATAATTTTATGCACCGCTGTTGGGGCCCTATGGAACCTTTTGATTTTTCTTTCATAGAAGAATTGAATCATCATGAAATATATACACATCTGGTAACGGATCACAGTCATTATATACAGGACGGAGGAGCAACCTATCATAACCGCTACCGGACATTTGAGATATTCCGGGGACAGGAAGGTGACAGGTGGATGCCGCAGGGGCTGGCAGATAATTATGAGGAATCACAGCGGCTGATAAATAAAAGAGGTTTATCTGTTATTCAACAGATGGCAAATCGGACAAAGATCAGGGAAGAGACTGATTTCCCTACAGTCAGGACTATTAATGCGGGGATAGAATTTCTGAAGAATTATGCAGATAAAGATGAATGGTTTCTTCAGATAGAATGCCTTGACCCTCATGAACCATTTTATTCACCAGAAAAATACCGTCGTTTGTACGGACTGGAAGAGGACGGAGATCCGGCTGAATGGCCCGCTTATGGGAAAATGCAGGGGGGACAGAAGGAAGATATTGAGTCTATGCGCAGAGAATATGAGGCTCTGATTACAATGTGTGATTTTCATTTGGGCAAAATCATGGATGTAATGGATGAACATGATATGTGGAAGGACACACTCCTGATTGTTACAACAGATCATGGCCTGATGTTGGGGGAACGTGGGTATCTGGGAAAAAATTTTCAGCCTCCATATGAGGAATTGTCTCATATTCCTTTATATATTCATGATCCGAGAGGGGCAATGGGAGTAAGAAGAACAGCCCTCGTGCAAATGATCGATATGGCACCTACACTTCTTGCATGGTTTGGTATTCCGCTTCCTTTAGATCTGGATGGAAGAGACTTATTTCCAGTAATCAGGGATGATACATCGGTTCACGAGACCATTCTTTTTGGAATTAATGGTGGGCATGCATGTATTTACGATGGGGAATATATTTATATGAGAGCGGCAGTAGAGGAAGATAATAAGTCTCTTATAAACTATACACTGATGCCTACGATGATGCGAGGATTTGTAGATAAAGAATTATTAAAAAGAGCAGAACTTATTAAAGGCAACCGTTTTACGAATGGAATACCCTGCCTGAAAATACCAATGAAAACATATGTTGATTCTTTTGGCTTTGGCAGTCTTCTGTTTGATATGAAGTGCGATATGAATCAGATAAATCCGCTTCATGACAGCGAGACGGAAAAGAAAATGGCAGATAAACTGATTCAGGCTATGAAACGGATTGAAGCACCTCAGGAAGAATATGTGCGCCTGGGATTAAAACAAGATTAAGGAGAAAGCGTATGAGAACGATTGTATTGTTTTGTGCGGCGGGAATGTCAACCAGTCTGTTAGTTACGAAGATGAGAGAAGCATCAAAAAAGGAAGGATATGATTGTAAAATAAATGCATATAGTTTAGATGAACTTGCTGTTGAAGGAAGTGAGGCGGATATTATTCTGCTGGGACCACAGGTACGTTTTCAGCTTAAAGCAGTAAAAGAACAGTTCCCAGACAAGAAAGTTTGTTTGATTGACAGTATTGCATATGGAATGATGGATGGAAAAAAAGTCTTAGCCAGCGTGAAATGGGAGTTGGGTGATGAATAAAAAAGTATTTTTATGGGGCGGGGCCACGGCGGCAAACCAGTGCGAAGGTGGAGTGACGGAAGGAGGAAGGGGCCTAGCTCTGATGGATGTGGTTCCATTTGGTGAGAAACGTCAGGCAGTACTAACTGGTGAGCTGGATTTTAGAAAGGTACCTTCTGACTCTTATTTTCCGGCTCATCAAGGAATAGATTTGTATCACAGGTATAAAGACGATGTTGCTTTATTCGCGGAAATGGGATTTAAATGTCTGCGTGTCTCTATATCATGGAGCCGAATTTTCCCCAAAGGGGATGAAGAAAAACCAAATGAAGAGGGGCTTCAGTTTTACGATTCATTTTTTGACGAGCTATTGAAGTATAATATAGAACCGGTGGTAACGATCTGCCATTTTGATCTTCCTGTCTGGCTGATAGACAAGTATGGCTCATGGCGTGACAGAAAGCTGATTGGTTTTTACTTAAAGCTTTGCAAGACTTTATTTGTACGTTATAAGGGGAAAGTAAAGTACTGGATTACATTTAATGAAATTAATATGATATTGCATGCACCGTTTATTGGAGCCGGACTGGTGCTGGAGAATAAAACAGAGGCGGAAAAAATAAAATTTCAGGCAGCCCACCATCAATTGCTGGCATCTGCCATGGCTGTAAAGGCAGGACATGAAATTTCAGCTGATTTTAAAATAGGCTGTATGCTGGCGGCTGGACAGTATTATCCATATACGTGCAGACCAGAAGATGTATGGGAGGCTATGGAATGCGACAGGGAAAATTACTTTTTTACAGATGTTCAGGCAAGAGGAAAATATCCTCGGTATGCCAGGAAAATGATGGAGAAGAAAAATGCTGTAATACAGATTGAAGAGGGAGATGAAGCCATACTTAATGAGGGTACCGCAGATTTTGTAGCATTCAGCTACTACTCTTCCCGTGTAGTTTCCAGCGAAAACTTAAGTCACGAGAAAAGCTCAGGTAATATTTTTTCATCTATAAAGAATCCGTATTTAGAATCGAGCGAGTGGGGATGGCAGATTGATCCACTGGGCCTTCGGATTACATTAAATACTTTATTTGACAGGTATCAGAAGCCGTTATTTATAGTGGAAAACGGACTGGGAGCAATTGACCGATTCTCGGAGGATAATAACTGCATTGAGGATGATTACCGCATTTCCTATTTGAGAGACCATATAAAAGCCATGATGGCAGCGATCGAAGAGGATGGGGTTGATGTAATTGGTTATACACCGTGGGGCTGCATTGATCTTGTCAGTGCTTCGACAGGTGAGATGGAAAAGCGATATGGATTTATCTATGTGGACAAAGATAATGAAGGAAATGGAACACTGGAACGAAAAAAGAAAAAATCTTTTGAATGGTACCGTAGAGTAATAGAAAGTAATGGAACGGTACTTGAATAACTGAATGCTTAGAAGGAATAGAGGAGTAGGAACTGTATCTGATATTAGATAAGGTTCCTGCTTCTTGTTTTTTTTCTGTTTTTCATGTTAAAATAAAGAAAAGGTTTGAAGGAGAAAGGCGGTGTCGGCGCTGTGACAGCGGTATATGCTCTTGTTCATATGGCAGTGGATTTATCCTGTGCTTTTCTGGTTTTTGCATATGTGTCAGGGGGAGAACGGTGGTATCTTTGGCTGCTGATTTATAATTTCTGCGCATTTGCCCTGCAGATGCCGATTGGTGCAGCTGCGGACCGGTTGGACCGCAACAGCTGCGTGGCGGCGGGAGGCTGTGCCGGCGTGCTGGCGGGGCTTCTGCTTGGAAGCGTGGGATTTCCGGCTGCTGCTGCCGTTGTAGCTGGTATTGGGAACGCCTGCTTTCATGTGGGAGGAGGGATCGACGTTCTGAACCGAAGCGGGGGGAACGCGGCGCCTCTGGGGATTTTTGTGGCTCCCGGTGCTCTGGGAATTTTTCTGGGAACCATGCTTGGCCGGGCAGGAAAGGGGCCGGAGGTCTGGCTTGGAGGGCTTCTGATCCTGTCTGCGGCTGCGATCCGTTTGATGGCGGGAAGAGAGAGGCTGTGGACCTCATCCGGGAATGCACCGGTTTCCTTTGCGGTGCAGTCGGACAAAACGGTGCCGGCTGCCGCCTGTTTTCTGGCGGCTGTGATTCTTCGGTCGTATTCCGGTATGGTGCAGAACTTTCCGTGGAAAGAGACGCTGGCGGGAAGCGGTTTTATTCTGGCAGGAGCAGTAGTACTGGGAAAGATGGCAGGTGGTATTCTGGCGGATAAGACGGGAGTTTGGAGGACTGCGTTCTGCTCTATGTGCGCAGCTGCGGTGGGATTTCTCTGTCTGGTTTACCCGGCCGTGGGTATTCTGGCGGTATTTTGCTGGAATATGTCCATGCCGCTGACACTTTGGGCCGTCGCGGAGGCGTTTCCGGGGGCGAAGGGCTTTGGCTTCGGTCTGCTGACTTTCGGCCTGTTTGTGGGCTTCTGTCCGGCCTGGCTTGGCGGAAGCAGCGTCGGTTTCGCGGCTCAGTCCGGCATCCGGCAGCTGGCCGGAGCTGCCTCTTCGCCCGTCGGTCTGGCTCTGATGGCAGTGCTGTCCCTTTTGCTGCTGGACTGGGGACTTAAGCAGGTGGTGAAATGATGGGGCTGTGGCTGGTGCCCCTTCTGCTGGTGTCGCTGGGACTTACCATTGCTTTAGAGGAAGCCTTCGGCTGGCTTGCCGGTGTGCGGGACTGGTGGAATCGTCTGCTGATTGTACTGGTCAATATTCTGACGAATCCGGCGGTGGTATTTCTTTACTACGTGAACGATCTGTATCTGGGGTGGAATCCCATGATCGTTACTGTGGCTCTGGAAGCAGCGGCAGCTGTAGTGGAAGCCGTATGCTACAGATCGGCAGGGAAAATACGCCGCCCCTGGCTTTTTTCGATCGGCGCGAACCTGTTTTCTGTTACGCTGGGGGCTGTGGTGACAAAATGCTTTTGAAGCTTGCGGCGGTTTCTATTGAACGGTTTGACTGAATCTGCCATCATAAATAAACAGGGAGGAGAGAACAGAATGAAAGAAATGAATCAGAAAGCTTCCTGTATACTTTAAATAGGTCAAGAGATTGACACAAAAAAATACCTCA
>OKDE01000140.1_pt1 | contig 34157 bp, 7 predicted proteins | sample 1613501 | NCBI WGS metagenome assembly OKDE01 (sample SAMN04436860, study PRJEB24849) | human gut metagenome | biome: human gut; feature: NICU; material: stool | host: Homo sapiens | place: USA: Saint Louis, MO | collected 2011-09-07
AAATATATTTTCAATCATAAAAACCCTTGCTACAATGGGCCAAACAACACTTATAATCTAAAACTAATGATTTTATAGTAAATTAATCATATTCATAATTTTCGATTAAAATTATATGTTCTGTATTATACACTATTATGAAAGGTTTGTGAAGTCAAATACAAAAAAAGAACGAAAGTCTTTTCACAGTAGACTTTCGTTCTTTCATTTTATATACCATATAGGGTTAAAATCATCTAATCTTCATGGGTATTTTCTGGTACATCAACAGATTTTACCGCATGAATATAAAATGAAATTTATATGATTTACATGCCTAAACGACTCATAATAAGAGCTAATTGTCGTTTAGTTTCTTCGTTATCTTTCTGTAGACGAAGGTTGTCTTCTTTCAATGCCGCATAGTCTGCAGTTAATTTTTCATCCTGCGCTTTCATGCGTGCATTTTCAGCTTTCAAAGCAGTCATTTCATCCTGCATTACGTACATAGAGCTGATAGGACCGCCCTTATACCGTTCAGGAATAGCCTTCTTCTCATCAGAAGAACCGAATTTACGAGTTACACCGGCATTCACCATATTATGACGGCTACCAACAGATACACCTGCATGGAACATAGTATCTTCCGATGTGTAATGCGCAACACCTAAAGCCGCTGCGGTTTCACCTCTGTAATTGCCGATACCAGCCATCACTTGAGTTGGTTCTAACGGATCGTATTGAATTGGTTTCAACGCAGACATCGCCGCCGCATGAGCACCTACACGTTGTGTTTCGCCCGCCACGGAATTAATTGCATTAGCCATTCCCTCCGTAACCCCCTTCAATTGATTTACGTTAACCGCATCCGTTCCGTTTACACCAGGACCTACATTGCTAATTGTTTTACCACCGTTATTCAATCCATCTTTAGTAAGGCTTACGGTGTTACCGCTAGCAGGAGTAATGGTTACGCCACTGCCGTTCACAACCGTAGAGTTACCTCCAGCATCCTTAGTCGTTACTGACGTAAGACCTTTCAAATCTTTCGCCATACGAACTTTAAGATTAGTGCCGTCAGATACGACGCCTAAATTATCTTCGGCCGTCAACTTGCTAGCATCAGTAATACCACCGACTACGTTTACCTGTTCGTTAAGCTTTTTGTTAATCACATTACCAGAATCGCCACCGTATTTCATACCATCGTCTTTGGTTGCCACTTGATGTGTCTTGCCCTGTTCATCTTGGTACTTAATACGAGTAATAGCATTGCCTCCGAGATCAGAATCGCCCTTATCAGCGGTAATATCCGCATTACGACCATCTTTGCCAGTTAAACCGATGTGACCAACGCCGTCTTTACCTGACATAGATACAGCATCTTTACCGTCTTTACCTGTAACAGCTACTTTTCCGTCTGTGCCATTCGCAGCGTCTGGACCTGTAATGGAAACGCCATCTTGACCATTTTTGCCGACTTTCACCTTATCAGTATTGACCGTATCAGCAGTAACTGTTTTGGTAGTAATACTATCGGTCTTAAGATTCTTAGCCATTTTAATAGTAACATTACCATTTTCGGCTACCGTTTTGATATTTTCGCCAGAATAGTCACTATCAGCCCCTTGACCTTCACCTTTGATGGTAACCTTTTGACCTAAATCACGGTGGAAATCACCTGTATTACCGGCAAAATCCATGCCTTTCTTCGTAATGTCATCACCTAAGTTATTAATCTTATTATCCAAGGCTTTATGGGACTTCTGCAATTGATCTTCTGTAGCAGCACGACCGCTTGTGATATTGTTAGGATCCCAATCTTTGTTTTCCAAACCTGTCACATGACCGTCCTTGCCATCAACAGAGACCTTACCTGCTCCAATCTTACCATCTTTACCATCAATAGTTACCTTGTCGCCAGCCTTAATTGTACCGTTTGTACCGTCAATCGCAATATTACCAGCCTTGATTGTGCCTTTATCGCCATCGATTTCAACTTTATCACCTGCTTTAATGGTGCCTTTGTTGCCGTCGATTGTAACCTTGTCACCGGCTTTGATCGTACCTGTTGTACCATCCATCGCAATTTGTTTCGTAGCATCAGATCCCATTGTTATTTGGTCTTTGAGGCCCACTTTGTAATTTGTAGAGCCATCACCATTAGTGGTCTTATCAACTTTGATATTATTACCTTCTGTTACGATTGCCTTAGCAGCGTTAGCCGCTGTATCCAATTGAGATTTATTAACCGCATCCTTAGGATTTGTACCGTCAGCTACGTTTGTAATCTTATTGCCGGCTGCATCAATACCATCTTTCGTCATAGATGGACCATTGGTAATCTTCACGCCGTCCTTTGTAATAGCAGTCAACGGGTTGCCATCCTTATCTTGAACGGTCATGCCTTCACCATTAACAACGGTTTTACCGTTTGCACCATTAGTGCCATTGTTGAAAGTTATGGAATCTAGGCCTTTCAGATTTTTTGCCAAACGAACATTAAGGATATTATTCTTGCTAATAACTCCAATATTGTTTTCGGTCAACTCAGATTCATTGGTGACACCGCCCTTGATGTCCAATTGTTCATTAAGTTTCTTCTTGATGGTAGTGCCGGAGTCGCCACCGTATGCCATGCCATCATCTTTGGTTGCCACTTGATGGGTTGTACCATTTTCATCTTGATATTTAATGCGCGTGATTTCATTTCCATTAATATCAGCAGCGCCTTTATCAGCGATAATATCCGCACTATGACCATCTTTACCAGTTAAACCGATGTGACCTACACCGTCTTTACCGGACATAGACACTACATCCTTGCCGTTCTTATCTGTAACAGCTACTTTACCGTCGGTGCCAGCCCCATCTGGACCTGTGAGAGATACGCCATCCTTACCGTCTTTGCCGACTTTCACGGATTCAGCCTTAAGATTTTTGTTCATTTTTACATCAATTGTTGTATTACCTGTTGCAGCATCTTGTTTGATGAACGTCTTAATATTGTCACCGCTATAGTCGGTATCAGCAGCATTGCCTTCACCTTGAACAGTGATAGTAGAGCCTAATTTATTAGTTTGTACACCGCCTACATTGGCATTGAATTTGAGACCTGTATCAGTTTGACCCGCCAAAGCTTGTTTCAATTGATCCTCTGTTGCAGCACGACCGGATACGACTTTACCTGCGTCCCAAGTCTTATTATCAAGCCCTGTCACGTAGTTACCTGTATTAGCAGGGGTTGCACCATCGGCTTGTTTACCCATGGTTACAGTACCGGCTTTTACAGTTTCTGTAGCCGTAACAGTGGTAACGTTAAGATCTTTCTTCAATTTTAGACCAATCTTAGTGTCGTCACCGGTTTGCGTGATTTCCGTCGTAATATTATCGTCGCCGTTTACCGTTACCTTGGAGCCTAATTTATTCGTTTTTGCATCATTATTATCTGCGTCAAAACGAAGACCTTTATTGGTCAGTTCAGTCTTAGCGTCATTAATATTATTGTTGAGTTCAGTTTTAGTGTCAGCGATATTTTTATTTAATTCGGTTTTAGTATCGCCAATGTTTTTATTTAATTCAATCTTTGTATCAGCGATATTCTTGTTTAACTCAGTTTTAGCTTCATGTAATTGACCGCCGTTAACCGCGTCTTTGGAATTAGCCGCAATATTACCATCAGCAACATTGGTAATCTTTTGATCATTCGCATTGATGCCATTTGGAGATACATAATTCTTACCGCCTACGGTCAAACCACCACCATTGATGGTTGTTCCACCAGCTGTTACGCTGTCCAAACCAGTTAATGTTTTAGCTAACTTCACGTTTAACGTACTGCCATCAGATACGACACCAATATTATTATCAGTTAAATCTGCAGCTGCAGCTCCGCCTTTAATGGCAACAGTACCACCTAGCTTCTTGTTGATAGTCGTACCAGAGTCACCGTCAAAGTTCAAGCCTTTGTCCACTTCGGATTTAGATGCTACATCTTTAATCGTTACGGTTTTTGTTTTATCCGGATGGTTCTTATCCTGTACGGTCAATGCTACGTCACCATTGGCATCTACAGTGTAGTCACCATTAGAGCCTGCCGTAGGATTCGCAACGAGACTAAAGTCTGTTGCACTAGCACCTTGTTTCTTAACTTCATCACTAACCGTTTTCAATTGGTCTTCCGTTGCTGCACGGCCAGATGCAATCGTAGGATTATCAATACTCCATGTCTTATTATCAAGACCTGTTACGTAGTTACCCGTATTAGCAGGGGTTACACCATCGGATTGTTTACCCATAGTTACCGTACCAGCTTTCACAGTTTCCGCTGCCGTAACAGTGGTAACATTAAGATTTTTCTTTAATTTAAGACCAATCTTCGTATCGTCACCAGTTTGTGTAATTTCTGTGGTGATGTTATCGTCGCCGTTTACCGTTACCTTAGAGCCTAGTTTATTAGTTTTTTCAGCGTTATTATCCGCATCAAAACGAAGGCCTTTGTTGGTAAGTTCAGTTTTAGCGTCACCAATATTTTTGTTGAGTTCAGTTTTAGTATCACTGATATTTTTATTCAACTCGGTCTTAGTATCGCTAATGTTTTTATTTAACTCAGTTTTAGTGTCATGCAATTGACCGCCGTTCACCGCATCTTTGGAGTTAGCCGCCACATCGCCATTAGCAACATTGGTAATCTTTTGGTCGTTCGCATTGATGCCATTTGGAGATACATAATTCTTACCACCTACGGTCAAACCACCACTATTGATGATTGTGCCACCAGCTGTTACGCTTTCCAAACCAGTTAATGTTTTAGCTAACTTCACGTTTAACGTACTGCCATCAGATACGACACCAATATTATTATCAGTTAAATCTGCAGCTGCAGCTCCGCCTTTAATGGCAACAGTACCACCTAGCTTCTTGTTGATAGTCGTACCAGAGTCACCGTCAAAGTTCAAGCCTTTGTCCACTTCGGATTTAGATGCTACATCTTTAATCGTTACGGTTTTTGTTTTATCCGGATGATTCTTATCCTGTACGGTCAATGCCACGTCACCGTTAGCAGCTACAGTATAGTCACCATTGGAACCCGCCGCAGGATTAGCAACAAGACTGAAGTCCGTTGCATTAGCACCTTGAGTTTTGATAGCTTCAGTAACTGTCTTCAATTGATCTTCTGTTGCAGCACGTCCGCTAACAGCAGTAGGATTAGTTACGCTCCATGTCTTATTATCAAGACCTGTTACGTAATTACCCGTATTAGCAGGGGTTGCACCATCGGCTTGTTTACCCATGGTTACAGTGCCGGCTTTCACAGTTTCCGTAGCCGTAACAGATGTAACATTAAGATCCTTCTTCAATTTAAGACCTATCTTCGTATCGTCACCGGTTTGCGTGATTTCCGTCGTAATATTGTCGTCGCCGTTTACCGTTACCTTGGAGCCTAGTTTATTCGTTTTTTCAGCGTTATTATCTGCGTCAAAACGAAGGCCTTTGTTGGTAAGTTCAGTTTTAGCGTCATGCAATTGACCACCGTTAACCGCATCTTTGGAGTTTGCAGCAATATCACCATTAGCAACATTAGTAATCTTTTGGTCATTTGCATTGATACCGTTCGGAGATACATAGGTCTTACCACCTACAGTTAAACCTCCAGCATTAATAGTTGTGCCACCCGCTGTAACACTATCCAAACCGATTAATGTTTTAGCTAACTTCACGTTCAATGTTGTACCATCAGATACGACACCGATATTATTGTCCGTCAAGTTTGCAGCTGCGGCGCCACCTTTAATAGATAACTTATCACCCAACTGTTTATTAATTACAGCGCCGCTATCTCCATCAAAGTTAAGACCTTTAGCTATATCTTGCTTATTCTTACCGATGTCAGTTGTATTTTGAGCAATATCAGCCTTGTTCTTAGTTATATCTTGTTTATTCTTACCAATATCAGTCGTATTCTGAGCAATGTCAGTTGTGTTTTGAGCTATTTTATCCTTGTTCGTATTAACTTGCGTATTAACAGATTTCAACTGATCTTCCGTTGCAGCACGACCAGTTACGGCTTGTGGATTATCTACATCCCAAGCAGTATTGGTAAGACCAGTTACCGTGCCTGCAGTACCATCCACAGATACAGGATTAGCAGTTCCTAAGGTGATTTTATCCCCTAATCCGACAGTATATTCCTTACCGCCGGCTGCATTTGTACCTTCTTCTACAGTGATGTTGCTGTTTTTAGCTTTCACAGTACTTGCCTTAGCAGTTCCACCGATAGCATCCTGCAACTGACTGAAGTTAACCGCATCAGTAGGATCTGTGCCTTTTGCTAGACCGGTAATCTTTTGATTATTTGCATTGATACCGTTTGGCGTTACGTAGGTCTTGCCGCCTACGGTCAAACCACTACCATTAATAGTTGTTCCACCAGCCGTTACGCTATCCAAACCAGTTAATGTTTTAGCTAGTTTCACATTTAATGTGCTGCCATCAGACACGACACCGATATTATTATCCGTAAGATCCGCCATAGCACCACCTTTAATGGTAACAGTGTCGCCTAATTTTTTATTAATCGCAGCACCGCTATCGCCGTTAAAGTTTAATCCTTTATTGATATTGGTTACATTTGTATTGACCTTATCATTAACGGATTTCAACTGATCTTCCGTAGCAGCTCGACCACTTACAGCTTGAGGATTATCCGCGTTCCAAGACTTATTATCGAGCCCTGTTACAAAGTTACCGTTTGCACCGCCTGCACCACCTGATTGTTTGCCCATAGTCACAGTGCCGGCTTTCACAGTATCAGCAGCAGTAATAGTAGTAACATTGAGATCTTTCTTTAATTTAAGACCGATCTTAGTATCGTCACCAGTTTGGCTGATTTCTGTCGTGATATTATCATCGCCGTTTACCGTTACCTTGGAACCCAATTTATTGGTCTTAGCACCGCCTGTATCCGCATCAAATTTGAGACCTGTATTAATCACATCATTCTTCGCAGTCGATATATTATTGTTTAGCTCGGTTTTAGCATTATCTATATTGCCATTCAGTTCAGTTTTAGCGTCATTAATATTTTTATTGAGTTCAGTTTTGGCATCACCGATATTTTTGTTTAATTCAGTTTTAGCATCATTAATGTTGTTATTTAATTCGGTTTTAGCCGCATGAAGTTGACCGCCGTTAACTGCATCTTTGGAATTAGCCGCCACTTCACCATCAGCAACATTAGTTATTTTCTTGTCATTCGCATTAATACCGTTCGGAGTTACATAGGTCTTACCGCCTACGGTCAAACCACTACTATTGATAGTTGTACCCCCAGCCGTTACGCTATCCAAACCGGTTAATGTTTTAGCTAGTTTTACATTTAATGTGCTGCCATCAGATACGACACCGATATTATTATCCGTCAAATTCGCAGCCGCTGCACCGCCCTTGATGCTAAGCTTATCGCCCAACTGTTTGTTAATTACAGCACCGCTGTCTCCATCAAAATTTAGACCTTTAGCAATAGTTGTATTGATTGTAGAGATAGCATTTTTATTAGTCGCAATATCTTGTGTGTTCTGAGTAATATTTTGCTTGTTTTGTGCAATATCAGTCTTATTTTTACCGATATCAGTAGTATTTTGAGCTATATCAGTCTTGTTCTTAGTTATATCTTGTTTATTCTTACCGATATCAGTCGCATTTTGAGCAATGTCAGTTGTGTTCTGAGCTATTTTATCCTTATTTGTATTGACTTGCGTATTAACAGTTTTTAACTGATCTTCCGTTGCAGCACGACCAGTTACGGCTTGTGGATTATTTACATTCCAAGCAGCATTAGTAAGTCCTGTTACAGTTCCTGCGGTTCCGTCCACAGTTACAGGATGTGCCGTACCTACCGCAAGTTTATTGCCCAATCCAACAGTGTATTCCTTACCACCATTCACATTGGTACCTTCTGTTACGGTTACATTTGCATCCTTTGATTTTACTGTAGTCGCCTTTGCAGTACCACCGATAGCACTTTGTAATTGACTGAAATTAACCGCATCGTTAGGCGCTGTACCATTAGCAACACCAGTAATCTTTTGATTATTAGCATTGATGCCATCAGGTGTTACATAGGTTCTAGCACCTACACTCAAACCATTTTTACTAATAGTAGTATTTCCTGCATTAACGCTCTCTAATCCTGTTAAATATTTTGCCAACTTTACAGTCAATCTACCGGTACCATCGGATACAACACCAATATTATTATCGGATAATGCCCCTGTAGCACCGCCTTTAATGACTAGAGTATCACCTAATTTTCTCTTAATCGAAGCACCTGTATCGCTGCTAAAATAGAGCCCTTTTTCAAGAGTATTATTGATAGTGTTAATATCATTCTTATTAGTAGTAATATCACCTTGTATTTTTGTGATATTTCGTGCATTGGCACCAATACGGCTTGAGTTATCTGAGATATTCTGCGTATTTTGATTAATAAAATACTGATTGGAATTAACTCTCTCATTAACCCGCTTTAACTGATCTTCCGTAGCAGCACGTCCTGTAACAGGTGCTGGATTATTTACATTCCATGATGTATTGGTAAGACCTGTGACCGTTCCTGTACCACTATCTATGGTTACAGGATGCGAGGCCGCCCCTTTCCCTACAGTAATCTTATAATTTAAGCCAACAGTATACTCCTTACCACCTTTCGCCGTTGAGTTTTCCCTTACCGTAATATTACCATCATCATTTGCTTTTACAATGGCTTCTTTAGCTGTACCGTTAATTGCGCGTTGCAACTGACCGTAGTTAACTGCGTCCTGACTACCGCTACCGTCTGCAACACCTCTAAGCTGTTGATTATTGGCATTAAGACCACCTGTTGACACATAGAGTTTACCGCCTACAGACACCCCTTTATTATCAATCGTAGCAGTTCCCGCTGTTACGCTATCCAAACCAGTTATTTTTTTAGCCAATTTCACATTTAGTGTGCCATTTCCGTCTGCTTGAACCCCAATATTGTTGTCAGCCAAAGCACCGCTAGCGCCACCTTTTATTCTTACTGTGTCACCTAATTTTACTTGGTTCTGAACAAAGTTATCACCATAAAAGAACAATCCTTTATCGATATTGTCTTTATTATATCTAATAGCATCGTGGATTGTGCTTTTACCTGTAAAACCGATATCGCTCATCGTTAATTTACCGGTATCAGGATCGAGAGCTGCATTACCGCCAAGGATATTTTTAGTTGTAGTGGCTAAATTTCCCAAACTATTTGCGACACCAAACAATTGACTACCGTTAATAGCATCTGTAGACGAAGCATTCATACGACCTGCAGCCACATTTGTAATCGTACGTTTTACCGTATCATTACCGATACTTACGGTAGAATCTGCCGTTCCCCCCGCTAAATTCTTATACCACAAACCATTTACAAGTTGATTCGGTGTACTATGAGTATCCGCAGTTGCAGAATTTGCACCTAATGCAACAGAACGAATATGATTTTTCCCTACTGTTGTATTTCTACCAAGTGTAACGCTATCCTCTGCATAGCTAACTGCACGATTACCGATGGCAATACTATTTTTCTGAACTGAGTCAGAATCTGTACCAATAGCTATAGAAGAATCCTCACGGGCATTACTTTCCCAGCCCATTGCAATGGAGTTGAGTCCTACTGCATAGGAGTTTACACCAAGAGCTCTGGACCCTTCGCCCTTAGCTTGTGCATTATTACCGATTGCAACGGCCCATTTACCTCTTGCCTGCGACCCGTTACCCATTGCAACGGCACCACCGGCAGCAGCTTTAGCATTATTACCAAATGCCATAGAGGATCCACCCCAAGCTCTGGCATTAGTACCAAATGCCTGATCGTTATCGGCGCCCACATAGTTACCGGCCTCATCATATCCAGCCCAGGATGTATTACCAAGGGCAAAGCCATTCAAAGAAGCTACTTTTGTCAAATTACCGATAGCAACGCCATTATTTACTTCAACGGTTGCATTTCTTCCGATTGCAATGCCTTGCACATTACCAACATTAGCCCTATTAGTTTTTGTAACAGTAGCCCCTGTCCCCAAAGCCACACTGTTATCTGCCATTGCTGTACTATTGTCACCTATCGCTACAGTGCCATTTTTAGCCTGAGCACCAGCCCCTTGCACAATAGTACTCCCATGCACGATCATTGGAGACATCATGGACATACATAAAGCCGTAGCAATTACAGACCCAGACATCTTGGCAAATACCGATGTCATTGTCGATCGTTTCGACATATTTTTCGCTGTTTCAGCCACAACGACATAACATCCCTTTGTACGACTCCAGATTACTTTAAAAATTCGGTTCATCTCGTCTTACTCCTTGCATAAAACTATCAGATTATATGAATATAATAAAATATTTTATAATTATTTTAAAAAGTAAAAATACAGTTAATATATGGCTATTTACCGATGCATATCATATTAAACATATCATATTCTATACTAAAAGTAAAAAAATTTTCACTCTACACTCACTTCCAAATCATAAATATTTATGAATATACAAAAACTCCGCCATATACCTTATGAATATGCTAAATGTACTAATTTTTTCGCATAAAATTAACTTCATAAAAAAAATGTATTTCACCTTAGTAAACTATTATGATCTGACTATTACTCACCTATTTTAATTACATTACAAAATACTATGACATATATATGCTCAAATAGCTATTGAATCTATTTCTTGCATGCAAAAAGGCGCCAAAAGCATTTCGCTTTTGGCGCCTTTTATAAGCACTGCCGTATCAATATGTTATTTCATATTATTTCAAGCCCGCTTGTTGCATCAATAATGCAATTTGTGCTCTCATTTCTTCGTTGTCGCGTTGTACTTTTTCATACTTAGCTTTCAAAGCAGTCATTTCATCTTGCATTACGTACATGGAGCTAATAGGTCCACCTTTGTAACGTTCAGGAACCGCTTTCTTCGCATCAGAAGTACCGAATTTACGAGTTACACCAGCATTTACCATGTTATGGTGACTACCAACAGATACGCCTACATGGAACATAGTATCTTCTGCTGTGTAATGTGCAACGCCAAGAGCCGCCGCAGTTTCACCTCTGTAATTACCGATACCAGCCATCACTTGAGTTGGTTCCAATGGATCATATTGAATAGGTTTCAATGCAGACATAGCCGCTGCATGTGCGCCTACACGTTGTGTTTCGCCCGCTACGGAGTTAATAGCATTAGCTAACCCATCTGTAGCACCTTTCAATTGATTTACGTTAACTGCATCAGTGCCGTTTACACCAGGGCCTACATTGGTAATTGTATTACCGCCGTTGTTGAGGCCATCTTTAGTAAGGCTTACTGCATTACCGCTAGCAGGTGTAATTGTTACACCGCCACCGTTCATAACAGTAGTATTACCTGCAGCATCCTTAGTGGTTACTGTTTCAAGACCTTTCAAGTCTTTCGCCATACGAACCTTAAGGTTGCCAGTACCATCGGATACAACACCTAAATTATCTTCTGTAGTCAACTTGCTAGCATCAGTAATGCCACCCACTACATTAACTTGTTCGTTAAGCTTTTTCTTGATTACGGAGCCGCTATCGCCACCGTATTTCATACCATCGTCTTTAGTTGCCACTTGGTGTGTCTTACCATTTTCGTCTTGGTACTTAATACGAGTGATGTTGTTACCGTCTAAGTCTGGATCACCTTTATCAACGGTAATATCCGCATTACGGCCGTCTTTACCAGTTAAACCAATATGACCAACACCGTCTTTACCGGACATGGATACAGCATCTTTACCGTCTTTGCCTGTGATACCTACTTTGCCGTCTGTACCGTCAGCACCGTTAGGACCTGTAATGGATACGCCGTCTTGACCGTTTTTGCCAACTTTCACTTTATCAGTAGTTAAACTGTCAGTCTTAAGGTTTTTCGCCATCTTGATATTAACATTACCATCTTGGTCGGCTACTGTTTTAATATTTTCGCCGGAGTATTTATCGTCAGACTCTGTACCTTCACCTTTGATAGTAACCTTTTGGCCTAAATCACGGTGGAATTCACCTGTATTACCGGCGAAATTCATACCTTTTTTCGTGATTTCATCACCTAAGTTATTAATCTTATTATCCAAGGATTTGTGAGATTTTTGCAATTGATCTTCTGTAGCAGCACGACCGCTTGTGATGTTGTCAGGATCCCAATCTTTGTTTTCCAAACCTGTCACGTAGCCGTCTTTACCATCAACAGATACCTTGCCTGCTGCAATCTTACCATCTTTACCATCGATAGTTACCTTGTCGCCAGCTTTAATGGTACCGTTTTCACCGTCAATTGTTACATTGCCAGCTTTAATAGTACCTTTGTTGCCGTCGATTGTAACTTTATCACCAGCCTTGATAGTACCTGTAGTACCATCCATTGCGATTTGTTTCGTAGCATCAGAGCCCAATGTCACTTGATCTTTAAGACTTACTTCGTAGTTCTTGGAACCATTCGCATTGGTGCTAGGTGTCACAGTAATATTATTACCTGCCGATACCGTTGTAGATGCAGCTGCTGTAGCTTTATCCAATTGAGATTTATTAACTGCATCGTTAGGGTCCGTGCCGTCAGCTACATTCGTAATCTTGTTACCGCCGTTATTTAAGCCGTCTTTTGTAAGACTCACTGCATTGCCGCCAGCACGATTGATGGTCATACCATCACCATTGATAACAGTATTATTGCCGCCGTTTGTAAAAGTAGCAGATGTCAAGCCTTTCAATTCTTTCGCCAAGCGCAATTTCAATGTATCGGAACCGTCGGAAACTACACCAATGTTATCTTCAGCAGCTAATTTGCTTTCATCGGAGATACCACCCTTAACATTCACTTGATTGTTAAGTTTCTTTTTAATTACATTACCTGTATCGCCGCCATACATCATACCATCATCAAGGGTTGCAAGCGTATGTGTATTGCCGTCTTTATCTTCGGTCACTAAACGATTAATGCTTGTGCCATCTACACCGTTTTTAGCGTCGCCACCTTTAAGTGTAACGCCGTCTTGACCGTTTTTACCGGCAATTGCCACACTATTAGCTTTGAGGTTTTTGTTCATCTTCACATCGATAGTTGTGTTACCATCTTGATCTTGTGTGATGAAAGTTTTAAGGTTTTCACCGCTGTAGTTAGCATCAGCATCAGCACCTTCACCCTTAACCGTAACCGTAGAGCCAAGTTTATTAGTTTTTATGCCGCCACTGTTAGCGTCGAATTTCAAACCTTTATTAGTTAATGCGTCTTCACTATCTTTGATTTTATCTTTCAAGTAATCCACATTAACCGCTTCGCTACCATCGTTACCTGTAGCATACGCCACGTTTGTTACATGAGTGCCACCAGTTTTATTAGTATAGGTAGGACCTTCATAAGTTACTTTTGTGTAATCTGGACTGCCAGCAGGATCCAAGTCATACTTAACAGCACGATCATTTAATTTATCAAGGCTAGATTTAGACGCAACGTCCTTAATCTTAACGGTTTCTTTTGTACCTGCATGGTTTTTATCTTCTACAGTCAAGTCAACATCACCGTTAGAATCAACTGTATAAGCACCATCTGCAGCAGCAGCATTTTTCACCAAACGGTAATCTGTAGCAGCAGCACCTTGGTTCTTAACAACATCACTAATCTTTTTCAATTGATCTTCTGTAGCAGCGCGACCGCTTACAGGATTAGTTGTATTCACATCCCAATCTTTATTATCAAGACCAGTTACATAGTTGTTAGAATCAGCGTGTTTACCCATTGTTACACCGCCGGCTTTCACAGTATCTGTAGCCGTCAATGTTTGAACATTAAGATTTTTGTTCAATTTAACGCCGATTGTAGTATCATCGCCGGTTTGCGTAATTTCAGTAGTAATATTACCATCACCATTTACTGTTACTTTAGAACCAAGTTTGTTCGTTTTTACATCGTTATTATCAGCATCGAAACGAAGGCCCTTGTTGATAAGTTCATTTTTAGCATCGTGCAATTGACCGCCGTTGACTGCATCTTTGGAATTAGCAGACACATCCCCGTTAGCAACATTCGTTACCTTTTGGTCATTTGCATTGATACCTGTTGGAGATACATATGTTTTACCACCTACAGTCAAACCGCTGTTGTTGATAGTAGTACCACCAGCTGTAACGCTATCTAAACCGCTTAACGTTTTCGCCAATTTCACATTCAATGTGCCATTGCCATCAGATTCAACACCGATATTACCGTCGGATAATGTGCCTGTTGCACCGCCTTTGACAGACAGTTTTTCACCTAATTTTTTATTGATAACTGCACCGGAGTCACCATCAAAGTTCAAACCTTTATCAATAGCAGTTTTATTAGTGTTAACTTTATCATTAACCTTTTTCAACTGATCTTCTGTAGCACCGCGACCGGATACAGCCACAGGATTATCTACATTCCAATCTGTATTTGTAAGGCCTGTTACATGACCAGCATCACCGTCTACAGTTACAGGGTTTGCAGTACCTACGGTAATTTTATTACCTAAACCAACAGTATATTCCTTACCGCCTGCTGCGTTTGTACTTTCTGTTACAGTTACATTCGCATCCTTTGCTTTTACAGTGGATGCTTTGGCTGTACCGCCGATAGCAGCTTGTAATTGTCCATAGTTAACTGCATCATTAGTGCTACTACCATCTGCAACATTAGTAATCTTTTGATTATTCGCATTGAGACCTGTTGTAGATACATAGTTCTTACCACCTACGGTCAAGCCACCATTATCAATCTTAGTATTACCAGCTGTAACGCTATCTAAGCCTGTCAATGTTTTAGCTAATTTCACATTCAATGTGCCATTACCATCGGATACAACACCGATATTACCGTCAGACAATGTGCCTGTAGCACCGCCTTTAACAGTTACAGTATCACCTAATTGTCGATTACTTACAGTGCCTGTGTCGCCAGCAAAGTTCAAGCCTTTATTAATCTTTGTGTTAATAGTGGAAATATCTTGCTTATTTTTAGCGATATCAGTTTTGTTATTCGCAATGTCGCCAGCATTTTTTGTGATATTTTGCTTGTTAGTATTGATATCTCCAGCATTTTTATCGATGGCAGCTTTATTGGTATTAACTTTATCGTTTACCTTTTTCAACTGATCTTCTGTCGCAGCACGGCCGGATACAGCTACAGGATTATCTACATTCCAGTCTTTATTTTGAAGGCCTGTTACATGGCCTGTAGTACCATTAATCGTTACAGGGTTCGCTGCACCTATTGTAACGGTGTTACCCAAAGTCATATTAATAGTTGTATCACCATTAGCTTGTGTAATTGCGGCATTAATATTGTTGCCGTCACCTTTGATGGTAACTTTAGAACCTAATAGATTATTTTTCGTGCCACCTGTATTAGCATCAAAGTTAAGGCCTTTATCTATTGTGTCTTTATTGAATTTAATAGCATCGTGAATCGTGCCTTTACCTGTGTTACCGATATTGCTCATCGACAAGTTACCCGTATCAGGGTCAAGCGCTGCATTGCCACCTAAAATGCCTTTTGTAGTACTTGCCAAATTACCTAAAGTATTAGCAACACCATATAATTGGCTACCGTTGATTGCATCTGTAGATTGTGCATTCACACGACCGGCAGCTACATTTGTAATGGTACGTTTTACCGTATCACTACCTACACTGATTGTGGAATCAGCAGAACCGCCGGCATAGTTTTTATACCATAAACCATTTACCAATTGATTTGGTGTGCTTACTGTAGCATCAGTCTTGGAGTTAGCACCTAGTGCAACGGAACGTTCATGTGCAGCATTAGCAGATACACCTAATGCCATAGAGTTTGTTTGCTCAGCTTTACTGCTTAAACCTAATGCTACAGCACCTACCGCACCAGTAGATGTAGAAGATTGCACACCTATTGCTAGGGAATTACCACCAGATGCAACAGAACCATCACCAGCCGCGATATCAGCGTAGCCATTTGTAGTACTACCCCAACCGAGTGCAGTAGAGTGAGAGCTATTAGTTGTAGCATTCGTCCCCAATGCAGAAGAGCCCTGTTTCAAAGCTTTAGAGCCATTACCGATAGCTACCGCCCAATCACCTCTAGATTGAGAACCGTTACCTATAGAAACCGCACCACCACCACTGGATTTCGCATCATTACCGAACGCCATGGAAGAACCACCATAAGCACGTGCATTGGAACCGAAGGCTTGGTCATTAGGAAGACCTATCAATTTATTGGTTTCATCATAGCCGGCACGCGCATTATTACCAAGAGCAAAACCATTAAGAGATGCCACGCGTGTTTCATTACCTAATGCTACACTGTTATTGGTAATCGAACGAGAGTTATGACCGATAGTTACAGCTTGTGCACCATCAGCACTAGTACCGGAACCAACAGCAATTGCATTAACAACCTTGGTCGTTGCACCTTGACCGATGGCGATACCACCTGTTCTTTGATCTGCTGGAACATCTGCCCCTTTGGCAACATCAACAGTTACAGTTGCACCTTGTCCGATAGCAATACCGCTCTGTGTTTTACCTTCATCAGTATCACCTCTACCTACAGATGCATTAGTACCGATTGAAATACTATAGTCACCCTTAGATGCCGTATTATCACCGATAGCAATACCACCGTCATTTTCAGCTTGTGCACCGTTACCTCTTGTAATAGGTGCCCCTAAGGCATCGGTAGGCATCATAACGCCTGTCAGCATAACGGCAACTGCTGTAGCACCTACCATTTTAGAGAATACAACCGACAAAGAAGAACGTTTCGTCATGTTCTTTGCTGTTTCTGCCACAACGACATAGCAGCCCTTTGTGCGATTCCAAATCACTTTAAATACTCGATTCATTAATCTTTCTCCTATAAAACTTATAAAACTTACTAACTAACTATCTACATATTTAATGAAATAACAATGATGTATCGATGATGTATTGAGAATTCATCGACATTCTTGAATGTGTATATCTAAAATACCACATATTACGGGAAAAGTAAACTTTTTTTCATTTTATTTTCATAAAACTTTTGTGTTTAAGTTATTAATAATTTCGATAAAATTAAATATACTGAATATTCTGCATAAATGCTGTATTTTTTTACTATTATTCACCAACTTTCATAAATAATACTAATATGCTCCATAATTATGTACCAATATTACACCATATATAATCAATTTATTTTCTCTTCATCATTCTGATTTATGATAGATCATATAATAGAATGATATCTTTTCATAAACAGATATCGTACAGTGTTTCTGCCATTTTGACTCAATGTACGTACACAATTACTACATACCTACTTAAGCAAATTAACTATTGCACAATCAATAAAGGTAGCATTTTATTATATAGTAAAAGGAATGACAGGTGAAATTCAAATCGCCGTCATTCCTTTTTTTATTCCAAGTCACTCTAAAGGCGTATCGGCGGGTTTTATAGGCTTTATAGAAATAGAGCATATGTGTATAAAAACAATTTATACGATTACTCCATGTGTTTTTTAATTTTTATTGTTATACTGAAAGCAGAAAGGAGGAAGAAATCTATGTCAGAACTCAATATCTTACAACAAAATATAGATAAACCAAATACGGTTACCGAAGAAGATATCGTAGTTACACGAGATAATCAAACTTTCACAATCAAAGGTCGCTTTAATGGGGAAGAAGGCGTATTCACATATGATGCGGACGTTCAACCTAACGATCAGTTACAATTTCTGCATCACAACTTTACGGCCATCGTAAAAAAAATTACATATAAGGTGATTCAAGGTCAGCGAATCACATTGATTGCAAAATTATATGCATAAAAATATCGGGGTATTGTTAATACAAACAACACCCCGATATTTTTTATCGGTCATACAATTATAAGAAATACAATACAACACAACAACACTTAATTCTTATAATTGAATCATCTAAAATTATTGAATTGTCGGTGCATTAATCGCTTTACGAAGATCCACTGTGTGAAGTTCGTCCATCGCAGGAGCTGCTTTTTCATCCACAGGTTTCACGCGATTATTACCGTCTTTCATAGCTTCGTTCAAGCTAAAGATCACCATTTCGTTCATGTAGAAACGCAATTCATCATCATGTACATTGGCTGTATTGCGATCCAAGATATCGATGATTTGTTGCGCATAGTCCAATTTAGCATCTTCAGATACAGTCGCATGTTCTGTAAAGAATTGTTTGTAATCATTGTACAAACGATCTAACGCCAAACGCCCATAGCTATCGTTTTTATAACGATGGCTCACGATGTACCAGCTGCGACGAACGTTCATGTAGTACAATACATTGTTACGGTAACGCTCTTGACCGGTCATAACACGGGAATCATCCATGATACGTTTTCCCTTTTGGTCCAATTGGAATTGTGTGAAAGCATTAACAACGTCACGAACTTCTTCGCTAGGTACAGGAACTGCAACTTCCGCTTCAATCACGTTTAATGGTTCTGCCGGTTGTTCTGGCATCATCAATCGATCTTGAGCCGCATCCGCTTGACCTACCGCGCATACACAAGCAAGTGCCAATACAGGCATAAATGTTTTGAATTTCATAAATCCTCCTAATGATGAGCCGCCTCCCAAAGGGCGGCTTTCATATTCCTTACATGATTCTTACATGACTAGAGTATACTAAATAACACATTTAATCAAGTTCAAGTTATTTTGTAAGCCCTGCTTGTTGCATAAGTAATGCAATTTGAGCCTTCATTTGTTCATTATCTTCCTTCACAGAGGATAATTCATCAATACGTTGTTGCATACGTGCATTATCAGCCTTCACTGAAGACAATTCGTTAAGGCTTTCTTGCATGCGTGCATTTTCAGCTTTCAATGCTGTTACCTCATCTTGCAACACATAAACAGAGCTAATAGGGCCACCTTTATAACGTTCTGGAATCGCTTTCTTCGCATCGGAGTTACCGAATTTGTGAGTTACACCAGCATTCACCATATTATGATGACCACCAACAGATACGCCCAAATGGAACATTGTGTCTTCTGCAGTGTAATGTGCAACACCTAATGCCGCCGCAGTTTCACCTCTGTAATTACCAACACCAGCCATTACTTGAGTTGGCTCCAATGGATCGTATTGAATTGGTTTCAACGCAGCCATAGCCGCTGCATGTGCGCCTACACGTTGTGTTTCGCCCGCTACAGCATTGATTGCATTCGCCATCTTATCTGTTGCACCTTTTAATTGATTTACGTTAACCGCATCAGTGCCGTTTACACCAGCCGCAACATTGGTAATTGTATTACCACCGTTGTTAAGGCCATCTTTAGTAAGGCTTACTGCATTACCGCTAGCAAGTGTAATTGTTACACCGCCACCGTTCACAACTGTGGTGTTGCCCGCAGCGTCCTTAGTGGTTACGGATTCAAGACCTTTCAAGTCTTTAGCCATACGAACCTTGAGGTTACCAGTACCGTCGGATACGACACCTAAATTATCTTCTGTAGTCAACTTGCTAGCATCAGTAATACCACCGATAACATTTACTTGTTCATTAAGCTTTTTGTTAATCACCGCACCGCTATCGCCACCGTATTTCATACCATCGTCTTTAGTTGCCACTTGGTGGGTTTTACCATTTTCGTCTTGGTATTTAATACGCGTGATTTCGTTGCCTTCGATATCAGGGTCACCTTTTTCAACAGAAATATCAGCACTACGACCGTCCTTACCATTAAGACCGATGTGACCTACACCGTCTTTACCAGACATGGATACAGCATCTTTACCGTCTTTACCAGCAATACCTACCTTGCCGTCTGTGCCGTTCGCCGTATCTGGGCCTGTAATGGATACGCCATCTTGACCATCTTTACCAACTTTAATAGTCCCTTTATCGCCGTCGATTTCAACCTTGTCGCCAGCTTTGATTGTGCCTGCATTGCCATCGATAGCGATTTGTTTCTTCGGATCGGAGCCCAATGTTACTTGGTCTTTAAGACTTACTTCATAGTTTTTAGAACCATTCGGATTGTCGCTTGGCGTAACCTTAATATTATCGCCCGCTGTTACCGTCGTAGTCGCAGCAGCTGCAGCTTGATCCAATTGAGATTTATTAACTGCATCAGTTGGAGCTGTACCAGCAGCTACATTCGTAATCTTGTTACCACCATTATCCAAACCATCTTTAGTTAGACTCACAGGGTTACCGCTAGCAGGTGTAATTTTCATGCCGCCACCATTTACAACTGTAGTGTTGCCTGCAGCATCTTTAGTTGTTACTGTTTCAAGACCTTTTAAGTCTTTTGCCATACGAACCTTGAGGTTATTGCTACCATCGGATACGACACCTAAATTATCTTCAGTAGTCAACTTGCTAGCATCAGTAATACCACCGATTACGTTTACTTGTTCGTTAAGCTTTTTGTTGATCACGGCACCACTATCGCCACCGTATTTCATACCATCGTCTTTGGTTGCCACTTGGTGTGTTTTACCATTTTCGTCTTGGTATTTAATACGCGTGATTTCGTTGCCTTCGATATCAGGGTCGCCTTTTTCAGCAGAGATATCCGCACTACGGCCGTCTTTACCATTAAGACCGATGTGACCTACACCGTCTTTGCCGGACATAGATACAGCTTCTTTACCGTCTTTACCAGTAATGCCTACCTTGCCATCTGTACCGTTCGCACCATCTGGACCTGTGATAGATACACCATCCTTATCATCACCTTTGCCAACTTTTACAGATTCAGCTTTAAGATTTTTGCTCATCTTCACGTCAATGGTCGTGTTACCTGTTGCTGCATCTTGTTTGATGAAAGTCTTGATATTTTCACCGCTATAGTCACTATCAGCAGCTTTACCTTCGCCTTGTACGATTACTGTAGAACCTAATTTACTAGTTTGTACACCGCCTACATTGGCATCAAATTTAAGGCCTGTTGCAGTTTGATTTGCCAAAGCTTGTTTCAATTGGTCTTCTGTTGCGGCACGACCAGATACAACATTACCTGGATCCCAAGTCTTATTATCAAGACCAGTAATATAGTTGCCTGTATTACCAGGGTTCGCACCATCAGCTTGTTTACCCATTGTTACGTCCCCTGCTTTCACAGTGTCCGTAGCAGTAACAGATGTAACATTAAGATTTTTGTTTAATTTAAGAGCAATCTTAGTATCATCACCAGTTTGAGTAATTTCTGTAGTGATATTATCATCGCCGTTTACAGTTACTTTAGAGCCTAATTTATTCGTTTTTTCATCGTCATTATCCGCGTTAAAACGAAGGCCTTTATTGATAAGGTCAGTTTTAGTATTATCAATTTTATTATTTAAATCATTCTTGGTATTCGTAATTTGGTCACCAAGATCTTGCTTAACTTGATGTAATTGACCACCGTTAACTGCATCTTTAGAGTTCGGAGCCACGTCACCGTTAGCAACATTTGTTACCTTTTGGTCGTTTGCATTGATACCATTTGGAGATACATAATTCTTACCACCTACGGTCAAACCGCCGTTATTGATGGTAGTATCACCAGCTGTAACACTATCCAAACCTGTCAATGTCTTAGCCAATTTCACATTCAATGTACCAGTACCATCGGATACAACACCGATATTGTTGTCAGACAATGTGCCTGTAGCACCGCCTTTAACAGCAACAGTATCACCCAATTTCTTATTGATTGTCGCACCGGAGTCACCGTCAAAGTTCAAACCTTTTTCAATAGTTTTATTGATTGTAACTATATCGCCAGCGTTCTTTGCGATATTTTGCGTATTATTAGCAATATTACCGGCATTTGTTGTGATATTTTGTTTGTTATCAGCGATAGCTTGTTTATTTTTATTGATTTGATCCTTATTGGTATTAACTGTATCGTTAACCTTTTTCAACTGATCTTCTGTAGCCGCGCGACCAGGAACAGCTACAGGATTGTCTACATTCCAATCTGTATTTTGAAGACCTGTAACATGGCCTGCATTACCATCTACAGTTACAGGATGTGCAGTACCAACATTAATTGTATTGCCTAATCCAACAATATATTCCTTACCACCTGCTACATTTGTACCTTCTGTTACAGTTACATTTGCATCTTTTGCTTTCACAGTAGGCGCTTTATCGATAGAGTTAATCGCATTTTGTAATTGACCATAGTTAACCGCATCATTAGAGTTAGTCCCATCAGCTACATTGGTGATCTTTTGATTATTCGCATTGATACCGTTTGGAGATACATAGTTTTTACCATCTACGGTCAAACCGCCGTTATTGATAGTAGTGCCGCCAGCTGTAACGCTGTCCAAACCAGTCAATGTTTTAGCCAATTTAATATTTAGCGTATCAGTGCCATTGGAAACAACACCGATATTGTTATCTGTCAATTTAGTTACATCAGTCACGCCGCCCACAACATTAGTTTGTTCGCCTAGTTTACGCGTGAATTTATTATCTGCAGCTGCCGCAGCTTTTACATCACCTGCATAGGATACGCCTTTTTCTACTTCCGTTTTAACTGCAAACAATTGGCTACCATTGATAGCATCAGTGGATGTAGCAGAAATACGACCGGCCGCTACATTAGTAACAGTCCGTTCCATACCTGCCTTACCTACGCTTACTGTGGAAGCAGGGTTTGTGCCTGCAAAGTTATGAGTTACCCCATTGATTGTGGCAGAAGAAGTAGCCACAGCCGCTGCTGTTTCAGAGCCATTACCGATGGCTACGGCATTGTCATTGGCTACTTTTGTATTATTACCAAGAGCTAAACCGTTAGCCCCTGTTACAGTAGCACTGTTACCTAAAACCATGCCATTATCTGCGGAAATAGTCGAGTTACTACCTACTACATAGGAATTATCTGTTGTAATGGTATTCTTATAACCGAACGCACCAGCTGTATTACCTTTAACTGTACCAGCAGTAACCTTTTTAATTTTATCGCCATTAGACTCTGTAGTTTCAGTAACAGTAGCCGTCCCTACTGTATTTTCACTACCGATAGCGTATGCATTATTACCATACACCTTATTGCCTCTACCTAGAGCACCTGCAGCGGAACCAGATAGAGTGGCATTCGTCATATCAAAGCCTACTATATTCGCATCGCCGAGGGATGTGGATTTCTCACCATACGCACCGGCTTGGCTACCGATAGCAAGAGAGTTATTCCCCCAGCTACGAGCCATAGCACCAATAGCGGAACTAGCCACACCTTTTGACAAGGAGTTAGCACCGATAGCATTAGAACCCGTGCCTAAAGACTGTGTCATCATACCAATAGCAAGGCTTGCATTTCCGATAGAAGCAGTATTTACATAGTTCTTACTATCATTAAGCCCTGCTGTACCCAATCCACTTGGATATAATGCAGCCACTTCACGATTAAAGTTTTTTTGCGTACCTGGCACCGATAAATCAGGAATAGCCTTATATAAATCAGGCTTTGCCTGATCGATATCATCACCGCCGATAGCGATAGAAGACTGACCAATAGATCTTACATCACCACCGATAGCCACAGATTGTGTGCCATATACCTTCGCTACGCTACCGATAGCTACAGATTGTGAAAACAGCTGTCCGTCACCATCAACAGTAGCATTCTTTCTAATTATATTAGCTTCCGCTGCAGCACCGATAACCACGTCACCACGAGAACCGTAAGAAGCGGCTTCTGCACCCATTACAACTGCACCGGATCCAGGTTGTTGATGATACTTGGAAATCGTGCTCTTCGCTTGACGACCTATTACAATATCACCATTTTCCTTTGCCACAGACCCTTGACCGATAGCAATAGTACCCGCAGGATATGGAACCTTCACTCGTTGTTGACCTTCAGCCTTCGCACCATTACCGATGGCAATACCATTTTCACTTGTTGCTAATGTAGCCGCGTCATTACCTATCGCCACAGACTTAGCACCTGCGGATTTTGCATTATCGCCGACTGCCACGCTATTGCTACCAGTAGCAGCAGCGCCAGGGCCTTGTACTACATTTGCTTCTGCAATTCCCGATACTAAACAACCCGTAATAGCAAACGCGCATAAAGCCGCACGAAAAGTAATGCTCGTTCTTGCAGAATTCACACTAGCTTTACCGCCACCGCTCTTAACTAACTCAGATACTACAACGTAGCAATTTTTAGCTTTACTCCAAATTACATTATAAATTCGATTCATGTTATTCCTTTCTCACCGAACTACCGGACTTGCCGATTACGCATTATGTTTATAGCCTCATATAAAAAAGTAAAATAAAAGAAGAAGTAATAGATATAAAAAATCATCTACACTTCTAACATAAAACAATAGTACTCAATACTATAGTTTAAGTACTATTACGTATATCTTTTCCTATAAGATACTCACTCTAGCGACTACTATATCAAAAATATTCAATATTGTAAACAACTTTTTCATGTTTCATTCATTTTTATAGTTTATTTAATAGATTTAAAAAATAAGATAGAAATTCTTCATCTTTTCTATATATTTATGGAATTAAATTTACATATTCACATACAAAAGATTTAGTCTATGTATGACAAAAGCCGAGGCAGTTTGTGCCTCGGCTTTCGTAATATGATATATTCTAGATTTTATTGAATTGTAGGTGCATTAATCGCTTTGCGAAGGTCCACTGTGTGAAGTTCGTCCATCGCAGGAGCTACTTTTTCATCTACAGGTTTTACACGATTATTGCCGTCTTTCATGGCTTCGTTCAAGCTGAAGATCACCATTTCGTTCATGTAGAAACGCAATTCATCATCATGTACATTGGCCGTATTGCGATCCAAGATATCGATGATTTGTTGCGCATAGTCCAATTTTTCATCGTCAGATACAGTCACACGATCCATAAAGAAATCTTTGTAATCATTGTACAAACGATCTAATGCCATGCGTGCATAGCTGTCGTTCTTATAACGATGGCTCACGATGTACCAGCTGCGACGAACGTTCATGTAGTACAACACATTGTTACGGTAACGCTCTTGACCGGTCATAACGCGAGAATCGTCCATGATACGTTTGCCCTTTTGGTCCAATTGAAATTGTGTGAAAGCGTTAACAACGTCGCGAACTTCTTCGCTAGGTACAGGAACAGCCACTTCTGCTTCAATCACGTTTAATGGTTCAGCCGGTTGTTCCGGCATCATCAATCGATCTTGAGCCGCATCCGCTTGACCTACCGCGCATACACAAGCAAGTGCCAATACAGGCATAAATGTTTTGAATTTCATACTTCCTCCTTATGATGAGCCGCCCCGGAAAGGACGGCTTTCACAATCCTTACATGAGTGGTTAAGAATTCGAATATTCAGATTCGATTATTTTGTAAGACCTGCTTGTTGCATCAACAAGGCGATTTGAGCTTTCATTTCTTCATTATCGCGTTGTACTTGATCGTATTTAGCAGTTAACTCTAAGTCATGTTGTTTCATGCGTTCATTTTCAGCTTTTAAAGCAGTCACTTCATCTTGCAATACATACGCAGAGCTGATAGGGCCGGCTTTGTAACGTGCAGGAACCGCTTTCTTAGCGTCGGATGTACCAAATTTGTAGGATACGCCCGCATTAATCATGTTGTCATGGCCGCCAAGAGATACGCCCATATGGAACATTGTAGATTCATTAGTATAGTGCGCCACGCCTACAGCTGCAGCTGTGCTGCCTTTATAGTGACCTACGGCAGCCAATACTTGAGTTGGTTCCAATGGATCATATTGTAATGGTTTGAGGCCAGAGATAGCTGCACTAGTAGCACCTACATCAGCGATTTTACCATCAACGCTACGCATAGCACTGCTCAATTGATTTACGTTAACCGCATCAGTACCATCTACACCAGGGCCTACATTAGTAATTCTATTACCACCGTTATTGAGACCGTCTTTAGTAAGACTTACAGCATTACCTTGAGCAGGTGTAATTGTCATACCGCCACCGTTCATAACAGTTGTATTACCAGCAGCATCCGCAGTAGTTACGGACTCAAGACCTTTCAAGTCTTTAGCCAACTTGATGTTATAGCCATCACCAGCAGCATTTTTCACAACACCGATATTATTATCTGCCAAACGGTTCACATCAGCACCACCAGTAAGGTTCATAGTATCTCCCAATCCACGAACCACTTTACCGCTATCGCCAGGTTGGTCACCTTGGAATACACGGCCTGTTCTTGCTTTATTATTGAAGTCGTCATTAACAGCTTTTAATTGATCTTCTGTTGCGGCACGACCTGGAACTGCTACAGGGTTTTCAGGATCCCAAGTTTTATTATCCAAACCTGTTACGAAGTTGCCTTCTTTACCGTCAGAAGTTTGTTTACCTACAACTACATCGCCAGCTTTCACAGTATTTGCCGTTACGGAACCATCATTGCCGTCAATCTTAACTTGATTACCGCCGTTACCAGCTGTAATCGTACCTGCAGAACCGTCGATGTTAACTTGTTTTGCTGGATCTTGACCAAGAGTGATCTTATCATTTAATGCCATTTTGATGGCGCCGTTATCCACGGAAGTTTTGATGTTGCCGTCACCTTTTAGATCGATTGTCTCGCCAAGAGGTTTCTTCACCGAGTTACCGTCTTCCGCTTTAAGACCGAAGCCTGTGGATTTGATGTCTTCAATAGCTGTATGTAATTGACCGCCGTTTACAGCGTCCTTGCTGTCTTTTGCAACATTACCATCAGCTACGTTAGTCACTTTCTTACCAGCTGCATCAAGACCGTCTTTTGTTACCTTAGGACCGTTTTCGATTGTTAAGCCATCTTTATTGATAGTAACAGCTTTGTTGCCACCATCATTGATTTGCAAGCCATCTTTAGTCAACTTAGTCGCTTCATTAGCGCCGTCCTTGATAGTAACGCCGTTTGTATCCATCTTAGTATTGCCTGTAGTCACAGTGTTAGCTGTTACAGTATCTACAGTGATGTCTTTTTTCAATTCCACCTTAACAGCACCGCCGTCTACGGATGTTTTGATATTCGTGTCATCACCTTTAACCTTAACAGTTTCACCAAGAGGTTTCTTCACAGATTGACCATCTTCTGCTTCAAGACCAAAGCCTTTAGTTTTGATGTCTTCGATAGCTGTATGCAATTGGCCACCGTTTACAGCGTCTTTGCTATCTTTTGCAACATTACCGTCTTGAACGTTTGTAATTTTATTACCAGCTGCATCGATGCCGTCTTTCGTCATGGAAGGACCATCAGTAATCTTCACGCCGTCTTTTGTAACAGCTGTCAACGGATTACCTGCTGCATCTTTAATAGTCATGCCTTCGCCGTTTACAACGGTTTTACCGTTTGCACCGTTAGCGCCGTTGTTGAAAGTAATGGAGTTCAAGTCTTTAAGGTCTTTTGCCAAACGAACATTGAGGATATTATTTTTACTGATAACGCCAATATTGTTTTCAGTCAAATCATCTTCGTTTGTTACGCCACCCTTAATGTCCAATTGTTCATTAAGTTTTTTCTTAATCACATTACCGGAGTCACCACCGTATGCCATACCGTCATCCTTGGTTGCCACTTGATGTGTCTTACCATTTTCATCAGTGTATTTAATACGAGTGATTTCGTTACCGTTGAGGTCCGGATCACCTTTTTCAACAGAAATGTCAGCGCTACGGCCGTCTTTACCGTTGAGACCAATGTGACCTACACCGTCTTTACCAGAAATAGATACAGCTTCTTTGCCGTCCTTACCAGTCACAGCTACCTTGCCGTCTGTACCGTTCGCTGCATCAGGACCTGTAATGGACACGCCATCCTTACCATTTTTGCCAACCTTCACGGATTCAGCCTTAAGGTTTTTATTCATCTTCACGTCGATAGTCGTGTTACCTTTATTGTCTTGGTTGATGAAAGTTTTAATATTTTCACCGCTGTAGTCAGCATCATCAGCTTTACCTTCACCTTGAACAGTGATAGTAGAACCAAGCTTGTTAGTTTTTTCGCCGCCTTGGTTAGCATCGAATTTCAAACCTTTATTAGTCAATGCGTCCGCACTATCTTTGATTTTGTCATTCAAGTAGTCCACATTAACCGCTTCGCTGCCATCGTTGCCTGTAGCATATGCCACATTCGTTACGTGAGTACCGCCTTGTTTGTTGTTATATGTAGGACCTTCGTAAGTTACCTTGGATTTATCAGGTGTTCCGTTAGGAGCCAAATCATATTTAACAGCGCGGTCATCCAATTTATCAAGTTTGGATTTAGAAGCAACGTCTTTGATGGTAACGGTTTCTGTTTTATCTGGATGATTCTTATCCTGTACAGTCAAGGCTACATCGCCATTCGCATCCACGGTATAGTCACCATTAGAGCCTGCCGCTTGATTTTTGATCAAACGATAATCAGTGGAGTTAGCACTTTGAGCATCCAATGCTTTTTTCAATTGATCTTCTGTTGCAGCACGACCGGATACGATCTTATTTGCATTCCAATCTTTATTATCAAGGCCTGTTACATAATTGCCTGTTTCGCTGTCGCCAGCTTCGTTATTAACAGTTTGACCACCCATAGTAGCACCGCCTGCTTTCACAGTCTTAGCCGCCGTTACGGAATCAAGATTTTTAAGGTCTTTCGCCAATTGAAGTTCCAATTTGTCAGTGCCATCAGCTTTTACGTTGATGTTGCCGGATGCGCTCTTGAACGCTGCAGATTCAGCTTCAGTTACGCCTTCACCTTGTACTTTCACCAAGGAGTTCAATTTTTGTTTATTCACGGTGCCAGTGTTGTTGCCTGTGAATTGTAAACCGTCCTCCATAGTCGCAACTTGGTGTTCGCCGTTGCCATCTTTGTAAACGATACGTGTAAGACCATTTGTACCGTCTACACCTTTTTCACCTTTAACGCCTGTCGCAGGATCGTCATAACCAGGTTTCACGGACAAGTCGATACCATTAGTACCATTCACGCCGTTCGTTCCAGCAGGGCCAGTCAAGCCGATGTGGCCTACGCCGTCCTTACCGGAAATAGAAACTGCTTCTTTACCGTTTTTATCAGTCACAGCTACCTTGCCATCTGTACCGTTCGCTGTGTCAGGACCTGTAATAGATACGCCGTCCTTACCATTTTTGCCAACCTTCACAGATTCCGCTTTAAGGTTTTTGTTCATCTTCACGTCAATAGTCGTATTGCCTGTTGCCGCATCTTGATTTATGAAAGTTTTGAGGTTTTCACCGCTGTAATCTGCGTCAGCTGCAGTACCTTCACCTTGAATTGTTACAGTGGAGCCTAATTTGTTAGTTTGTACACCGCCTACATTGGCATCGAATTTAAGACCTGTGTTGATAAGATCTGTTTTCGCATTAGTAATATTATTATTTAATTCGTTTTTAGCATCGTGTAATTGACCGCCATTGACAGCATCTTTAGAACCAGCCGCTACGTTACCGTCTTTCAAGTTAGTAATTTTTGTACCGTTAGGACCTTCCAAAGTTACTGTGTCATGGCCTGTGTTACCGTCATATTTTACGGAACGGTCTTTTACATTATCTAGTTCAGTTTTGGACGCAATATCCTTAATCGTTACAGTTTTAACGTCACTGGATTTTTCGTCTTTTACTTTCAAGTCTACTTGATTGTTTTCAACCTTATAGGAACCGTCTGCCGCGTTGTTCGGATTAGCAATTAAACGGTAATCTGTAGCACTTGCATTAGACGCTTTCAAAGCATCGCTAACCTTCTTAAGTTGGTCTTCTGTCGCTGCGCGTCCCTCTACATACGTAGGATCTGAAATGTCCCAAGTTCTATTATCTAAACCTGTTACAAAGTTACCAGTTTGGTTACCACCTTTTTTATCCGCTACAGTATGATTACCTACAGTGGCAGTGCCTGCTTTCACAGTGTCAGATGCCGTTACAGATTGCAAGCCTGTCAAGTTTTTCGCCAATTGCAATTGTAATTTTGCATTGCCATCAGCGCCAACAGCCGCAGAAGTAACACCAATATTATTGCCTGTAGCAAGATCAGAAGCGCTTGTTACACCACCGTTGATGTCCACTTGTTTGTTAAGCTTAACATTGGATGTAGCACCCATATCGCCTTTGAATTTAAGGCCGTCGTTCAAGGTTGCCACTTCTTCGTTCGTGCCGTCAGGTTTTTGGTACGTAATACGAGTTGTAGTCGCGCCAGGAGCACCGTCTACACCGGGTTGACCGTCACGAGTAACGGAAATGTTAGTTGTTACACCATCTTTACCGTTAATGCCGATTTTACCGTCCTTACCGTTTGCACCGGTTGCAGTAATTGTCTCTACATTAAGGTTTTTACCAAGTTTCACATCAATTGTGCTATCGCCGTTAGCGTCTTGAGAGATTTCTGTAATGATATTGGAATTATCCCCTTTAACTGCTACTTTAGAGCCCAATTTATTTGTTTTTTCACCGCCGTTATTAGCGTCGAATTTCAAGCCTTTGTCGATAAGATCTTGTTTAGTTGTATCAATCTTATTATTTAAATCATTTTTAGTATTTGTGATTTGGTCACCAAGATCCTGCTTAACTTGATGTAATTGACCGCCGTTGACAGCATCTTTAGAGCCCGGTGCCACATTACCGTCTTTCAAGTTGGTAATTTTTGTACCGTTAGCACCTTCCAAAGTTACTGTATCTTTGTCAGTTTCACCATCATATTTCACGGAACGATCTTTTACTTTATCAAGTTCTGTTTTGGACGCAATATCCTTAATTGTCACAGTATTAACTGTACCGGATTTATCGTCCTTCACTTGTAAATCAACTTTATTGTTATCAACCTTATAAGAACCATCTGCCGCATTGTTCGGATTAGCAATTAAACGATAATCAGAAGCACTTGCGTTAGCCGCTTTCACAGCATCACTAACAATCTTAAGTTGATCTTCTGTTGCCGCACGGCCAGATACATAAGCAGGATCAGTTAATGTCCAATTTTTATTGTCCAAACCGGATACAAAGTTACCGTTCTGAGCAGCACTTTTGTTATCTGTTACAGATTGGGTACCCATAGTAGCAGTACCAGCTTTTACAGTTTTTGTAGCAGTTACCGTATTAACATTAATGTCTTGACCCAAAGCAACCTTAATTGTTGTATCGTCGCCACTTTGTGTAATGGTAGTGTTGATGTTAGTACCATCACCAGCTACTGTTACCTTGGAGCCTAATTTATTTGTTTTTTCGCCGCCATTATCAGCATCGAATTTCAAACCTTTATTAATAAGCTCTGTTTTTGCAGTATCAAGTTCTGTTTTAGACGCAATATCCTTGATAGTTACAGTTTTCTTATTCGCAGGATTTTTAGCATCTTGTACAGTTAAGTCAACTTTATTGCCAGATACAGTGTAAGCTTTATCAGCAGCACCGCTGTTTTCAGTCAATTGATAATCTGGAGCGTCTACGTCAACTTTATATGTTTTATATGTACCGTCAGTACCTTCTGTAATCGTTGTGTTTTTACCAGCAACAACTTTTACGGCTTTTTGCGCTTCATCACGAATAACGGATTTACCATTGTCAGTAATATTGGACAAGTCTTTATTTGCCGCATTGTCGATTTTATTCTTAGTAGCATCAGTCAACGCCACATCGATTGTTTGGTTGTTAACAGATGTCGTAACATAAGAACCATCGCCTTTTACAGTCAATGTTTGGTTGTCCAATAAAACGTCATTGTTACCGCTGTTGCCGGCTACTTTCAAGTTAACATTGCGCAATTGTGCCACGTTAACAGCATCAGTATCCGCAGTACCTGCAGCCACATTTGTGATTTGACGAGTTTTTGTACCGCCGTCACCTACGGACACTGCACCCATAGTGGAAGTCAACGCAGCGCCTGTCAATCCGCTATATCCATTTGTACGGCTGTCTGCAGTTTTCACATTATAGCCTGCTTTGCCTGCTGCAACGGAAGCAACGGAGTTTGCACCCAATGCAACGCCGTCATCTACGCTGGATTTAGCTTTATAACCGATTGCAGTGCTGTTCGCATTCGCTGCAGTCGCATCAGCACCGACAGCTGTCGCGAAATTACCTGCTGCGGAAGTACGTACACCGGCTGCTGTCGCGTTATTGCCTGTAGCACCTGTGTTATCGTAGTTCGCATCAGCAGATGTGCCTTTAGCACTGAAGAAATTCGTTTGCGCCGCTTCAACAGCTTCTTTTACCGTATGGTACGTACTGTTCTTGATATTGAAATCAGGCGCTTTATATGTAGAACCATTCGCTTCATAGCCCGTATATGTAGGACCTGCGATGGATTTTGCCAAGTTACTGTTTACAAATTTTAATTGTTTTACATTTGTTGCGTCAGTATCGTTTTCACCACCTGCTACGTTGATGATACGGCGTTCAGAACCTACGTTACCTACCGCAACTACACCGTTTGCAACATTGTTGTTTTGTTGATTAGTGAAAGCAGAGTATCCATTAACCAAGGCACCTCTTACTTCCGTACCAGTACCCAATGCCAAGGAATTATTGGATTCTGCAACAGCATTTGTACCGATAGCCATGGAGTTAGTACCTGTAACAGTAGCACCAAGACCGATAGCTGTCGTATTAGTATTGTTTGCTTTTGCTTCTTTACCGATTGCAATGGCACCATCTTTAGAGGCATTCGCCGCACCACCAAGTGCAAGCGCATCAGCACCCAAGGATTTTGCATTACCACCTAATGCGATGGAGTTGGATAATTTTGCTTGGGAAGAACTACCCATAGCAATAGCATCGGCACCAGCAGCATTAGAACTACTACCCATAGCAAAACTGCTTACACCACTTGCATTGGCACTTTTACCCATTGCCACGGCATTTTGTGCGGATGATTGTGCCGTATTACCGATGGCAAAGGCATTCTCTGCACTAGCATTAGCACTATAACCCATAGCTACCGCATTGGCGCCACCAGTACTGGATGAAGAACCGAATGCCATAGAATCATCTGCACCAACAGCAGTACGAGCCTTCGTACCGAATGCAAGGGAACGAGCACCTTCTGTTACGGTATTACCATCGCCATTATATTTAGCACTTGGTGTACCACCCATATTCGCATTACCAGGGATTGTAATCGTTTCTGCCGCACCGATTGCGATGGACTGATCACCCTTAGCAGTAGCGGAATAACCCATGGCGAAACTACCGTTACCATTTGCCCAAGAAGCTGTACCGATGGCTGTGGAGAAGTCACCTCTTGCAGCGGATTGACGCATCATCGCCAGGGAGTTAAAACCTGAAGACAATGTTGCTGTACCAATAGCCATAGAGGAGGCATTCGTAGCTTGTGCGTAGTTACCTAATGCAAAGGATATACCACCAGTAGCGACCGTATTATCACCGATTGCTACACCAGAATAGGATGCCGTATTATTTGGCTCCACGATATTTGTATTACGGCCGATGGAAAGACCATAAATAGGTTTACCAGTATATAAAGGATAACCATTTTGCGTAGTCTGGGAATTATCTAATGGCTTATCATTACCAGGATTTTGGTAATTAAATAATGTACTATTCCATGTACCTGCTGTGTGAGCTGTCGCATAGCCATTATATGTACCATCAATTATCAAAGAATCCGCATTAACCGTAGTAATATTACCACCCATCAATAATGCAGCCACCGCCATAATCGCACTCATGCGTGCCCAGGTTGTACCGTTTTGTACGGATTTTACCTTACCGCCACCTGTTTTTACAATTTCAGATACTACTACGTAGCATTTTTTTGTCTTACTCCAAATAACATTATAAATTCGATTCATGATTATCCTTTCTTACCGAAAACTCAGTAAAACACACCACTTGTGTTGCATAATATTGCAAAGATAATAAAAAGAAGAAGTATAAAGATTAATTATCATCTACACTTCTTACACCAAATATTAGTATTCCAAATTACGATCTGAATACTATAATTATTCATGATTCTTCATCATATACTCATCCACGGCAATACAATATCAAAAAATTTCTATCTTGTAAACAACTTTTTCATCTTTTCTTCATTTTTGTCATTTATTTATTTCTATTTTAATACTTTTTAATTTTAAGAAATAAAATCTTCATCTTTCCTATCAAAATTTACGAT
>OKDE01000144.1_pt1 | contig 33431 bp, 37 predicted proteins | sample 1613501 | NCBI WGS metagenome assembly OKDE01 (sample SAMN04436860, study PRJEB24849) | human gut metagenome | biome: human gut; feature: NICU; material: stool | host: Homo sapiens | place: USA: Saint Louis, MO | collected 2011-09-07
CACTGGAAGGCCTTCATCCAGAAGCAGTCGAAGTGGAAGACGTGCAGCGGCAGATCGCGCTCGGCCATGCCGTCGATAAAGCTGTTAACCGTCGCTTCGTCGTAGTTAGTGGTGAACGACGTGGTCAGCCACAGGCCGAACGACCACGCGGGCGGCAGCGCCGGACGCCCGGTGAACCGCGTATAGCGGTTGAGCACCTCTTTTGGCGTCGGGCCGTCGATCACGAAGTACTCGAGATATTCCCCTTCGACGCTGAACTGCACTTTGGAGACTTTCTCCGAACCCACTTCGAACGAGACATTTTCCGGGTGATTCACCAGCACGCCGTAGCCGCGGTTGGTCAGATAAAACGGGATGTTTTTGTAGGACTGCTCGGTGCTGGTGCCGCCGTCGCGGTTCCACGTTTCGACCGTCTGGCCGTTGCGCACCAGGGCGGTGAAGCGCTCGCCCAGACCGTAGACCGTTTCGCCCACGCCGAGGTCGAGACGTTCAAACAGGTAGTTGCGATCGGTGTTGGTGTCCTGCACGTAACCGTTGTTTTTCAGCTGGCTGCCGGTAATGCGCTGGCCGTTGCGCAGGAAGTCCAGCGCCCAGAACTCCCCTTTGGTGACGCGCACGCTGACGCTTCCGCTTTTCAGCTCGGCAAATTCCGCGTTGTTTTCAATCTCGACATTCACGTCTTTCAGCACGTTCAGCGGATAGTGCGGGCCGTTGTCCAGCGCGCCCTGGAAGTGCTCGATGCGCACCCCGACAATCCCCTCCTGCGGGGCAAACAGGCGCACCGTGAACATGAGCGTGTCGAGCTGCCAGGTGCGCTCACGCACGTCGCGCGGCGCCACGTACACCACCAGGTCATTGCCCTGCTGCTCCACGTCGAACACCTGAACCGGATACGTCACGTTCAGACCCGGTTGAATAAGCCAGTTTCCATCACTGATTTTCATGCTTTCGTCCTCTTAGTTCTGCAATTCTTTGTTGACCGGCAGGTTTTCAAACTCCTGCTGATTGCGGCGCGCACCCTGCGCCAGCTCGCCCAGGATTTTGGTCAGGAAGGGGGTTTTCAGCGTGTAGTAGCGTTTGGCGATAATGGCGCTCAGCACGTAGCAGACCGCCGGGGCCAGGGTAAACAGGCCGATAATGATGCTGATGGTCGCGCTGTTCTGGGTTTTGGCTGCCGCGTCGTAGCCGCCGCCTGCCAGCATCCAGCCGATCATCGCCCCGCCCAGCGCCAGGCCAAGCTTCAGCACGAACAGCGTGCCCGCAAAGCTGATCCCGGTAAGACGTTTGCCGTTGGTCCATTCGCCATAGTCGACGGTATCGGACATCATTACCCACTGGATCGGTGTCACCAGCTGGTGCAGCACGCCGATAACGAAGATAAAGGCGAACATCACCACGGTGGCATGCATCGGCACAAAGAACATCGCTACGCTCACCACGGCCAGCGCGGCGTTGGTCCACCAGAAAATGCTGACCTTACACTTCCAGTCGGTGAGCGGTTTCGCCAGCGCGGAGCCGATCAGGTTGCCGACGCAGTAGGTGGTGAGGAACGCGACGAACACTTCCGGCGAGCCCATGATCCAGGTGCAGTAGTACATCATCGCCCCGCCGCGCACGCAGACGGCGAGGATGTTGAGGATGGTCAGCACGCCAACGATGCGCCACTGATCGTTCCGCCAGATGTCGCGCAGATCTTCCCGCATGGCGGTGGTGCTCGGCGGCACCTGGATGCGCTCTTTGGTGGTGAAGAAGCAGAACGCCAGCATCAGGAAAGCAACCACCGACAGGACGGCAATCCCGCCCTGGAAGCCGAACGCTTTATCGTCGCCGCCGATCAGGTTCACCAGCGGCATCATCAGCACCGTGGAGAGCATGCCGCCCGCCGTCGCCAGCACGAAGCGCCAGGATTGCAGGGAGATACGCTGCGTCGGGTCGTTGGTGATCACCCCGCCCAATGCGCAGTACGGGATGTTAACCACGGTATAGAGCAGGGTCAGCAGCGTATAGGTAATGGCGGCATACACCATTTTGCCGTTGAGGCTGAGATCCGGCGTGGTATAGGCCAGCACGCAGACGATGCCGAACGGGATAGCGCCGAACAAAATCCACGGGCGGAACTTGCCCCAGCGGCTGCGGGTGCGGTCGGCAATCAGCCCCATACATGGGTCGGAGATTGCATCCAGCGCACGGGCGAGCAGGAACATGGTGCCGACAAACCCGGCGGGAATGCCGAAAATATCGGTGTAGAAAAACATCATATACAACATGACGTTATCAAAAATGATGTGGCTGGCGGCGTCTCCCATGCCGTAGCCAATCTTCTCTTTTACTGACAATACTTCGCTCATCTTTTATTCATCCTTCACGCTGTAGGGGGCGCTGAGACCGGTTGCATTGGTTTTAAACCATTGTTTCATGAGCGGGTATTGCGTTTTCTGGTTAGCAGATTACGTTTCTTGTTTTTTGTGATCGCGGTAAATGTCGGAGAGCACAAAACGCTAACCTGAGGATTTTCTTAAGAATTCACTAAAACAGGGGGGGTACAGGTCAAAAGAGAGGTGAAAAAAGTGTGTCGGGGTATGTGGTAAATGCCTGAAAGTAGCTATAATGCGCCCCGCCTCCATGTAGCAATGCAGGCGCGGAAGATCGTCATCTCCGGTGAGGTGGCTGGACTTCAAATCCAGTTGGGGACGCCAGCGTTCCCGGGCAGGTTCGACTCCTGTGATCTTCCGCCAAAATTTTATCCCCTCCATTAATTACTTTATAATTCGTTGCTTCGTTGTCCTATATAATAAATACTGCTACACTCTTATAAATTTAATAAAGGGTTGAATTATGGATTATATACGTCTATATGAAAAAGCTGAGAAGGAATCTTTATTGACATTTAACCCAGCCGAGATAAATGTCAAACAAGAGAATTATAGTTGCGATCAAATTCTAGAAATGCTTGAATACAATGAAATAAACCTCAACACAGATTTTCAAAGATCATCTGACTTGTGGGATGATGGTCGTATGAGTAAATTTATCGAATCCCTATTTTTGAAATTACCCATCCCGCCTTTTTACTTTAATATTGTTTATTTAGACAATAACCCTGAGAAAATCCATTGGGAAGTAATCGATGGTTTGCAAAGACTATCAGCTCTACGCAAATTTTGCTTTGGCGATCTTAAAAATCGCAAATTGAAATTACAAGAGCTAGATTTTTTTACTGAGTTAAATGGAAAACACTACGATGAAATACCTCGGCATTTAATTCGAAATTTCAAAGCAAGTCAATTACAACTGCATCTGGTTTATCCCAACACTCCCTTTGAAATAAAGTATCGTATATTTGAAAGAATTAATACAACAAATTTAACCCTTCGTGACCAAGAGGTACGACATGCTTTATATCAGGGCGGTGTTGTTAAATTATTAAAAAAAGCCGTCACTGAAATTCTAAAAAAAAATAATATAAATATAAATGATGATCGTATGGATGCTCAAGAAACAGTTCTGAGAGCAATTTCATTTTCTTGCTTTGGTTATTCAAAATATCCGCAAGGTAGTAATTTAAAACTTTTTTTAGATCACTCAATTAAAGCTTTAAGTAAGCTTAATGAGAAAGAACTTAAAATTATCTATGAGGAATTCAAATCTAATTTCGAGTTTTGCATAGAAATGCTGGGTGCTGATTGCTTTAAGAACAAAACAACGGACCGAAGCGTCTTTAATAAAGGACTATTCGACTCTCTTATTTATGCCGCGTCACAAGTTAAGTGTTCAAGTAAAAATAAAACATTCATTAAGAATAAGACAGAATACAAGAAAAAATATGAGCAATGCCTTAAACAAGAACGCTTCAAAAAATCAATAAGTAATGCCACAAGCCGCCAAGACAATGTTATATATAGACTAACAAAAGCATCTGATATATTTAAGGATTGAAAGTGATAACTGAATTGAGAATTAAAAACTTCAAATCTATTAAAGATGAATCATTAAGACTATCGTCTTTAAACTTGATAACGGGGATTAATAGCTCCGGTAAATCTACTTTACTACAAAGCATACTATTACTTAAGCAAATGAATGCTTCTAAAACTATTATTTCACTTAATGAACATGTTGTTGAATTAGGTACTATAGAAGATGCTCTTCATCAATTTTACAGAGAGAACAAAATAGAAATAGGTTTAACATTAAATAGCAAAGAGTCGTTCTTAATGTCTATTGATGAACCTGATAAAATTTTACAACAAGACTATGCTTCTATAATTCTAGATGGGAATAAAAGTTTTTTAACTAGACTATTAAAAAAGATAAAATATTTAGCTGCTGAAAGAATGGGTGCTGAATTTTCCTATGAACTTGGTAGTAACAAAAATCATCTTGGTAAAAATGGTGAAAATACAGTTAGTTACATATTTGAAAATAGAAATAAAAACGTGTCAACTAAAGATTTAATACATCCTAACTCTAAAAAGGCTGAAGGGATCGAGGATAATTTATTGACCAATATCAATGAGTGGATGAAGGAAATCTCTCCAGGTATTAATTTAGAATTTAGTTCAGATCAAAAGATTAGGGCATCAAGTATGTCTGCAGTCTATTATAGCTCAACTTTGTTTAATAAAGTCACGCCTAAAAATTTTGGATTTGGAATTAGCTATTGCTTACCCATAATTACCCTCTTGCTTACATCAAAAAAAAATGACGTTATTCTCATAGAAAATCCCGAAGCACACATACATCCGACAGGCCAGACAAAGTTAGGTTATCTATGTGCCATCGCGGCAAAGGCAGGAATTCAACTTATTATTGAATCACATAGCGATCATTTTTTCAATGGAGTACGCCTAGCCCTAAAAGATGGCATCGTAAAAAAAACAAACTTAGCAATATATTATTTTGATAAAAAACTAGAGGGGGAACTATCTAGTCAAAATCTTTCAACTATAATTAGTTCAGTTGAGCTGCATGAAAATGGGAAAATAAAAAGCGCCCCTGAGGGTTTTTTCGACGAATGGCAAAACTCATTGTTTAAACTGTTATGATATATTTAAATTCACTATCAATTACATCTTTACAATCTTTACTAGGAAGCCAAGATTCCTTAAAAAAGACAATGGAATTTTTGAGCCTAATAGAGGGTAAATTCCTTTTATGTGTACCATTTAACAATCCAAATTACATAATTCAAGATAATATATCATTAAAGCAAGCTGTTAATCATATTACAGACATTGATTTAAAATCCTTATTAACCACAATTCTAACAGATAGCACAACTTATCTTGGTGAATATCCCAGCGATTATTTCCATCAGGGTAAAAATTCTTTCTTTAGTGCTTTTGATACTTATTTAGCAATGAATGATCAAGATTGTATTATTTTGTCTTTACACAGTGAGGCTTATTGGGTTAACAACACTATTCCATTGATAAATAACTCAGTTATAAGCAATCATTTTAACTGTCCGACAACTAATTTCAGCACCTTTATCGATGGAATTCATGTATGGGAGCCATTGATAAAGAAATTTATTATGAATAAAAAAAAGCAAGGAGGTTATCTTTGCCATGCCATTTCAGTTAAGCATTTGATTCCAAGTGACATTTATAGTATTTATCTACAGGAAATAAATGATCCAAATGTTAAGATCACAAATATTCGCTCAATGGCAAAGCTTGTAGCAGAGTGTTGTGGTTATGACTTTATGCAAGATATATCAAACCGTAACAGAACTGGATCTATTATTCGTGATATATATTTTAATTCAGAGAAGGATGTATATATTTCAACAGATATCAACCACGGTAGATTCGAGGTTTTGGATAATAATGGCACTCACATATGTGAAATTGATTTTGAAGGCACACAAACCAAACCAAGAGACACAACTCGAAGACATAATATACGCTTATAGGATCACCCTTTAGGAGAGATGCCTTTTCTCTTGAGTGCCTCTCTCGCCAACTCCTTCAACCAGCTGGCGAGACTCACCCCTTCCTCAGCCGCTACAGCATCCAGCTGTTCCTTCAATGCCGGATCAATACGCATCTTAAACTGCGGAGACTGCCCACCGCCTTTTGGTTTTTTTTCGCGCGATATGATTGACATGAGGCCACCTATCCATCTACTCTGCCATATATAGGAGGCCACCTAAAACCTCCTCTACTAACAACGCCCCGATGTGCGGGAACACAGCCGGAGCGTCTAACCTCACCAACTATCAAGGAGTTGATTATGGCTGATTCGCATTCTAACCCAGACACCGACCAATCCGGAACCGAGCGTTCGTTAATTGTGGGATACCGCCCGAATGTTTTCGACAAATCCACGCCCAATATCATTCTGTCCGGCAAGTGGCTGCGTGCCGCAGGCTTTGATACCGGACAGCAGTTCACGGTCAAGGTGATGAAAGGGTGCATCGTTCTGGTGGCGTATAGCGAGCAGGAGCAGCGGTTGCAGGACGAATATAAACGGACGAAAGCAAAGCTCGTTGAGATACAGAATGCACTCGCAGAGATTCAAATTCAGCATCCCGGAAAGCGCCTCGCAAAATCAAATACAAACCATCCGGCTTAGCGGCGGTTTCTGGCATACAACCTGCCTGGTGCGTTAGACGATGTGGATGTGAAGACGACATGCACAGGAAGACGCAACCCAGTCTCTGTGTTGGAACCATCAATTAGCATCTCATAAATAGATTTTCTGATGGCGAAATTGATCAGCATTCAGCTATCCGGAAATTCCGGATAGTTGGCCAGGAAAGGAGACATCAGATTTACAGTGAGAGATCGCTACAATCTCCAAGCAACACTCGTAGTTACGCTCCGCTCGCGGCACCCAGTTTCGCCTTTTTCGGCCATACGGCTATTAAACTAATCTATAACGGATCTAACGCCCTCATTCTCACGCTCATACAATATCTAAATTAATAGCCAATAATCATTCACAGTAAATATAATGCAAAGGTTAAAATCCCTGTATTTTTTATTGAAGATAAACTATTGCGATATGCATCACAGCAGAACGCCAATATTAATAGAAACTTGTGCCTATGTTTATTGTTATAGGATGCGATATGTATTATAGCGACTCATTAATAACATCAATAGATGCACATAAAATATTGGCTTTAAAGTTAGAGCACGCCTTAACAGGCGTAAAAGATGAAGTCTTAAAGCAAGCGCAACTGATAGATGATGGGGCAACGCGATTAAGCTATCAGCTTTCGTGCTTTACTGAAAACTATCAGGATGTATGTTTACGATTACGCAAAGAAGACTCAAGATTTTTGATAGGTATTGTTCAGTTGATAAAACACAGGGACGTTATCTATAAGATGCTCTACATTTATATTAAAAGCTTATTAACTAACAAGAGTGAAAAAAGGATACATAATATACAAAAAAATCTTATGCGTTTAGGTGTATCAATTTCATCATCGATGCTATCCAGTCAGGCTTTTATATACTCTGCAACTATTGCAATTTGTAGTAGTGTTCATACCAACATTTGGATGAAAGAAAAGATCACTTCGTTTTCTACTTATGCCGTTCTTGGTTTAAAAGCCTATGGTATCGTTGAGCAGGCATCAAGAAGCGCCAGCTATCTAAAAAACTATAATGCTTATTATTACAATCTACTTTATCAGGAAGAACTTGAAATGATGTTTTTCTTGATTGAACCCATAATAATGAGATCCCCTGTGCTTAACCAATTTTATGCTTCAGACAACGACATTGCATATACGATTTCAAGGATGATAAAGGGATGATTAAAGCTATTAAAGACTGGTTAAAAGGTCAATTCATATTCTTCCTAAGAGGCGCAACCCCCCTTCTATTCGTCATAATATTTGCATTATTTGCCGTAACCTGGTTACCCGAAAAAATCGCAATGAATGCAATATGGTCATTTGTAGTTATTGTAGGACTCTGCATTCTTCTACGTAAAAAAAGATAATTACTATTTAACAGGAGTAAATTATGTCAAATCCCGCTCATCTGTGGTTGTTTGATGAAAATGGTTCGCCCGTAGTTGGTCCATCATTACTGCCAACGAGATTAGGATCTTTTGAAATCCGTTCAGTTAACCATCAAGTATGGATACCTGAGAACTCGAATACAGGTCGTTTAACAGGCACAAGAGTTCATTCCCCCTTAAACTTGCATAAGGAATTTGATGCTGCAACACCTGTCTTGTATCGTGCAATGTGTGAAGGGAGAACATTCCAAAAAGCAGTTTTGAAAATGTATCGAATCTTGGACCAGGGTGTTGAAAGTGAGTATTTCAATATGATAATGGAGAATGTCAAGATCACCTCTATATCCCCTCTGTTGCACCCCACAGGATTGACAAGTACGCATCTTGAAGAGATCCAACTCCGTTACGAGAAGATTACCTGGAAATATTGCGATGGAAATATTCTCTATACTGACGAATGGAATAACCGGGCAACATATTAGGGTATCGAAATGAAAGTACTGTTGATTTCTGCTGCGCTTTTATTCTTGGTTCAATATGCATCGGCAACCCAGATGTCCGGTTTCGCGGCCATGTATTATCAGGATGACAGAACAACGCCGGAAGAACCCACAAATGCGCCCCTCTTTCCCGCCATTATCCACGGCAAAAAAACCATTCGAATGGAAGTATCTCGACTGTCAGATATCACAAGTACACTCATTGAAAAAGACAGTTCTGCACACTGGGTCTGCCTTCATGACGACGATGGCACGAATTACTGGTTTATTTCTGATAACGAAATGGGAGCAGGACTGCTCACAGCGCTGGCCATATCCAAAGATGGCAGCCATAAAGAGTGTGTGAAAACGACAGAACATGTCAACGTCTCAGTCGCTAATATTCCATTGTTGAATGCAAGTCATGGAAATTTAGTTAAATGGTTTGGCAAGAGTGAGATTGCCAAACAAAAAGCGGTACTTTTTTATCATGAGACGCCAGTAAAGAATGGATTCATCCAGAGTAATACGGTCTCTTATTACTTTGATGGCGAAAAAGTACGGGGCGTCATTATCGGGCAAATTACCAGTAACTAGCTTGCAAACTCCCTCTACCAAAAGGAGAGGGAGTTAAGCCTACCCGCCCAACCGCATATGCAGCAACGGAAACGCATTCCCCTGCCCGTCAAGTTCCGAGCGCCCGACCTGCTCGAATCCCATATGCCGATAAAACGCGACTCCCTGCGGATTCTGCTCATTCACGTCCACTTCGTTCGCGCCGAACTCTGCGATGGCGTGTTTAAGCAGCAGTTTCCCGACACCCTTCCCGCGGCTCGCATCATCCACAAACAACATTTCAATGCGGTTTTCATCCACCCCTAAAAAGCCGTGAATAACGCCTGCGTCATCGCGGGCTATCACGACCTTGAGGTTGGGCAGGTACGCGTTGAGCAATAGCGGACGCAGCGCCGCAATATCGCTTTCCTGTAAAAAGTGATGGGTGGCGCGGACGGAGGATTCCCAGATCGCGACCAGGCGTTCGAAGTGTGAGGAGTGTGCGGTTTCGATTTTCATGGGGGGATCATGTCTGGAAAACCTAATTCATTCAAGTCACTCTGTGCGCCTTGTTCCCCCCTCACCCTAACCCTCTCCCTCAGGGAGAGGGAACCGACCGTGCTAAGCTTTAATCTCCATCACCGCATACACCCCATCCTTCGGCACGACCACGGTGACGTTTTCCACCGGTACGCCCGCCGCCAGGTGAATATCCTGCAGCTGCTGTAGCGTCCTCGGGTGGATATCCTCCCAGCCGATACCGCGCAGCACAAAGTCAATCTGCGGGCTGCTGGTCAGCATGTTTGAGACAATCACCGCCCCGCCGGGCTTGACCAGCCGCAGCGCGCGCTGGAGAAAAATCACCGCGTCGGCATCGTTGAAGTATTCGAAAATCCCCAGCGCGTCGACCAGTTCGGCCTGATGCTCGCCCAGCTCCAGCAGCAGGTCCTCGTTACGCACCAGCGTGTGCACCAGGTTGCGCCTGAGCAGGGTCAGCTGTTCACCCACCACAATGCCTTCCTGCGCCGCCATGGTTTCGGCCCAGCTGAGCGCCACGAGGTCTTTATCCACCAGCGTGAGATAGACCTGCTGGCCATCGAGCTTTGCTTCGCGCAGCGCCTCCAGCACCGGAATGGCGGCGCCGCTTGCCAGGCTGACCCAGTTGTTCTCGCTCTCATTGTGAATGTACTTCTCCACCAGCGCGGCAAGCACCCGGGCGCGGGAGCGCACGCCGATGGCATCGTTCGCGTGGATAAACCACTGACGACTATCGCTGTCCATCTTTGTGCCGTCCGGCAGGCGATCCTCAAGCGGGTTTTGCACCACAAACAGCGCCAGCGCGGAGGGCACCAGCCGGGTGCGCCATGCGGTAAGCGCCGGACGGTTGCGAAAGGCCTGTTCGGAATAGCGGTTCTGCGGGACAAGCACGGCCTGCCCTCCTTCCTGATATTCGACCTGCGGAGGGCGAAGCGCTGGCTCGGCTTTCAGCGCCCGATCAAGCGCAGCGATTTCACGGGCAGCATCGTCTTTCATCGGCCACTGGTCGCTGACGTCGGGAAAGGACGCACTGAAAATCATCATGTTTTTCGGTGCGTCACCACGAAAAGGCTGCCAGATCATAACGTCTTCCCTCCGTTGGGCTTTTAACGGAAGTCTATCCAGGCGAGTCCGTAATACCCTACGAAGAAAGCACGATCTTTACTGCTTCACCCACACCAGTTGGTCAACCCGGAAGCCCAGACTGCGCGCGGTGTTCAGGTAATCCTGCTTCACCGCATCCGGGATGGTCGGCGTGCGTGACAAAATCCACAGATAATCGCGGTTCGGGCCGCTGACCAGCGCGTACTGGTACTTGTCGTCCAGTTTGATTACGTTATACCCGCCGTAGAATGGACCGAAGAACGACACCTTCAGCGCGGAGGTGGTCGGCTCGCCGGTGAAGTACGCTTTCCCCTCGCTTTCATTCCACTTGTTTTTCACCGGATCGTAACCCCGGTTCAGCACGCTGATACCGCCGTCGCTGCGCTTGCCGTAGGTGGCGGTCACCTGCTCCAGACCGCGTTCAAAGCGGTTTTCAAGGCGCGCGACTTCGTACCATTTGCCGAGATAGCGGCTGGCTTCAAAATGAGTAATAGGCTGCACGCCTTTCGGCGGCGTAGGGGATTTACAGGCAACCAGGGTCAGCGCAATGGCAACACCGGTCACAACAGGCCATAGCTTCATGAGAATTCCTTTCATTTGCACGGTTGGATGTTAAGTGTAGTGCACCGTTTCGGCGCTTCATCCCGTTCGGGAAAATTCGTAGTATATTGAGAGTATTCCTCCACTCTGGACACGGACATGGCTTACTCCATCGGCGAATTCGCCAGACTCAGCGGCATTACCGCCACCACCCTCCGGGCGTGGCAGCGTCGCTACGGTTTACTCAAGCCACAGCGCACGGAAGGCGGTCACCGCCAGTACAGCGATGAGGACGTCCAGCAGGCGCTGAAAATCCTCGACTGGGTCAAAAAAGGCGTCCCTATCGGCCAGGTCAAACCGCTGCTGGAGCGCCCGACGCTGGGGCGGACCAACAACTGGCAAACCCTGCAGCAGAACATGCTGCAGCGCCTGCAGGACGGCAAAGTCGAATCCCTGCGCCAGATGATTTACGACGCCGGACGCGAGTACCCAAGACCAGAGCTGGTCGCGAACGTGCTGCGTCCGCTGCGCAGCCAGGTCTCGGCTAACGTTGCCGCCGCCATGACCCTGCGCGCGATCCTCGACGGCATCATCATCGCCTACACCTCGTTTTGTCTCGAAGGTGATAAGAAAGCGCCGGGCGACAATATTCTGCTCAGCGGCTGGCATCTCAACGACCCGTGCGAGATCTGGCTTGAGGCCTTAACGCGCACCGGTCAGGGTCACCGGATCGACATCCTGCCGGTTCCCCCTGCCACGCTGGCTCCGGAGATTTTCCCGGAGCGGAAATGGCTTCTGGTCACCAGCGGCAAACTTACCGCCGGACGGAAAAAGCAGCTGGAGCAGTGGCAGCAGCAGGTATCGCTTGAAGTGATTATCCTCTGATCATTTTCTGCTGTGGGAATCTTCACGAAAAGTTGAATATTTTCCCGCGCCGCAGATGCTAACGTTTTCCTGTGACGAATAACTCCACAGGAAAACACCATGAAAAAAACAACCCCTCTGCTGTTCCTGGCCGCCATGGCCTTTGCCCCTGCCGCCTTTAGCGCCCCTGCCGGCACGCTGAGCGTCCACATTCTCGACCAGCAAACCGGGATGCCGCCATCAGACGTGACCGTTACGCTGGAGAAGCAGCAGCAGGACAAATGGACCCCGGTTGCCAGCGGCAAAACCGACCACGACGGACGTATTAAATCGCTCTATCCGCAGGACCAGGACATGCAGCCTGGCGTGTATAAAGTGACCTTTAAAACCGCAGAGTACTTCCACGGTAAAAAGCTGGACACCTTCTTCCCGGAGATCCCGGTGCTGTTTACCGTGACCCGCACCAACGAAAAGCTGCACATCCCGCTTCTGCTGAGTCAGTACGGTTACTCGACCTACAAGGGCAGTTAAGACGCATTGATTCTAAAGGAATAAAAAAAATAGTTCCGCGAATACTTGGACAAATTAGTCATGTTGTGTAAGTTTTAATTATATGAACGGGAGGACCACACCATGACAACGAAACCTGTGCTCGGTATTAGCGGATGTTTGACCGGCTCCGCCGTACGCTTTGACGGCGGACACAAGCGTATGGGCTTCGTTATGGATGAGCTGGCCCAGTGGGTGAATTTCCGCCCCGTCTGCCCGGAAATGGCGATCGGCCTGCCGACGCCTCGCCCGGCCATACGCCTGACGCTGACGGACAGCGGCGAGACGCAGCTCCGTTTCAGCAAGCCGCCTCATGATGACCTCACGCAGAAAATGGCCGACTTTACGGCGGAATATCTGCCAAAAATCGGCGATCTTTCGGGATTTATCGTCTGTGCAAAATCCCCAAGCTGTGGCCTGGAACGCGTGCGGCTGTACGATGAAAACGGCAACCGGGGCCGCAAGGAGGGCGTCGGGCTGTTCACCGCCGCCCTTCTTGAAACCTACCCGTGGCTGCCCGTCGAGGAAGATGGTCGGCTGCACGACCCTGTGCTGCGGGAAAACTTTATTGAGCGGGTATTTGCCCTGCACGAGCTAAACACGCTGCGCGCTAAAGGGCTGACGCGACGTGGGCTGCTGGATTTCCACAGCCGCTATAAATTGCAGCTGCTGGCGCACCATCAGGCGGGCTACCGCGAAATCGGCCCGTTCGTTGCCTCGCTGCACGAATGGGAAGACCTGGACGCCTTCTTTGTGGCGTACCGGGAAAAGCTGATGACCATCCTGAAAAAACCGGCTTCGCGGAAGAACCACACCAACGTGCTGATGCATATTCAGGGGTATTTCCGCAACCAGCTAAACACCCGCCAGCGCGGTGAGCTGCGCGACGTGATCCTGCACTATCGCAACGGGCAGTTACCTATTCTCGCCCCGATCACGCTGCTGAAGCACTACCTGGCCGAATATCCCGACCGGTATCTGATGACGCAAAACTACTTTGATCCCTATCCTGATGATTTGGGTCTGCGTCTGGCAGTCAAGTGATCACAAAAATGCGAAGGCCCCATTGACCCGTAGAGGCCCAAAGCAGTACCCCGTTTAGACGACATCCTCACTGTCGTCTCTTTTTTGCATTTAACCTCAAAGACTGTGATTATATACAGGCTTATTCTGCAAAAAGGGGCCTGCCCGTGATCAACACCCTGCACATTCAAAACTACCGCTCCATACGCGAGATGTCGCTTGAGCTGGAGCAGCTCAACATCGTCTTCGGCCCGAACGGCACCGGGAAATCCAATATTTACAAGGCGATACACCTGATGCACAGCGCCGCCCAGGGGCAGTTCTCCCAGGCGCTGGCGAACGAGGGCGGCATTCTGAAGGTGTTCTGGGCAGGCAAAACCCGCAGCGACCAGCTGCGGCGGATGAACCTGGCGGTGGAAACCGAGACCTACGAATACGAGCTGCAGGTCGGGTTTGTGGAGAGACTGCCCTATCCCTCGCAGTTTCAGCTCGACCCGGTGATCAAAGAGGAGTCCATCTGGCTGAGCGGCCAGCATCGACGCCCGTCGTCACAGCTGATGAAGCGTAAGAATCAGGCGGTGTTTCTGAATAACGTGCATCACGAGAAAGTGACCCACAGCGGCACGCTGTACGAGAACGAATCGGTGTTCGGGCAGCTCGGCGAACCGCATCTTTACCCGGAAGTGTCGCAGATGCGCGAGTCCCTGCGTAACTGGCGCTTTTATCATGAGTTTTCCGTCTCATCCGGCTCGGCGATGCGTGCCCCGCAGGTCGGGTTCCGTTCCCCGGTGCTGGCCAGCGACGGTGCCAACCTGGCGGCGGCGTTTCAGACCATCGTGGAGATTGGCGACGAACTGCTCCTGATGCGCATCCTCGACCAGGCCTTCCCCGGCTGCGTGTTTTACAGCGACAACACCGGCGGACGTTTTCGCATGATGATGCAGCGCGAGAGGCTGAGCCGCCCGCTGGAACCGGCGGAGTTCTCCGACGGCACCCTGCGCTTTCTGTGCCTGGCGGTGGCGCTGTTAAGCCCGCGCCCACCGGCGTTTATCGCGTTGAACGAACCGGAAAACAGCCTGCATCCGCAGATGCTCCCCGCGCTGGCGAGCTTAATCGCCGAGGCCAGCCGCTACTCGCAGATTTGGCTCACCAGCCACTCGCCGGAGCTGGCGAAGTTGATTGAGAAACAGAGATCGTTTTCGCTGTACCAGCTGTCGATGGCGGAGGGGGAGACGAGGGTGGAGAGGCTGGGGTAGGCCTTCTATCTCGCAATACATTTTCCAATTTATTGTTGCCAGTTTCTGCTGGCAGGATAATCTGTAAGTGTTGGTTATCAGATGAGAAATTTAAATGGATATTGCACTTTTCCCTGGCCAGAACGCCCGTGCGTGGGCTGAAACCATGATAAATCTTGAAGCCCGGAAGCTTATCAATACTGCGAATATAGTCGGCGGACAACATCTCAGCGACGGACTTGCACGGATTAAATTTATGGATGATATCCGGCAGTTTGTGATGCAACAATTTAGTGCAACCCGGGCAGCCAGAAGTGATGAGGAGTGCATGGAATGCCTGAAAAACATCCGGGCTGAGAACGAAAGCCTTCTTGAGCAAAGTGGAATGATTCGCTCCCGTACAGCTCAGCTTTTTGCTCAGATCGAACTGGTTAAAGAAAATAATAAAGTCGTCGGTTACGTTATCTCGTCGATTAAGGTTGTTCTTTCAGGGTTACAGATTGTTGCAGGTGTAGGTGCAATGATGACAATGAATCCAGTAGGTGCGCTTGCAGGAGCGATTCTGGTGATGGATGGGGCAAATGGCATTTCAAAAGAAATTAACAGAACGCTTCAACATCAACCAAACTCCGAAGGGATGCTGGCAGATGGTGTCATGGATATCGCTCAGTTTATGGGATTTAAACGTGAATCAGCTCTGGGAGTATTCAACAGCGTAAACCTGGCAGCAAGCGTCTATACGGTATTTGGCGCTATACGAAAACCCGAATCATGGCGTCTGTTTCGCTATCTCCCCCTGGATTTCTACCGCAAAGTCGACGGAATGAATCGCGCAGCGCTCACGATGAAAATTGTTGGCTGGGGTGTCTCTGCAAAAGTCTCGTTTGATTTAATTTCTAATGCATCTGGCCAGAACTAATGTATTTCTTTCTGTAGCGCCAGGCTTTGTAGGTAATGACCGGGGGTTGAAAAAACCAGACGATAATCAATACGATGAAAAGAGAAATGCCCCCGGAAACAACATTGTAATGCTCAGCGAAAAAAAGAAGCGCCAGGAAAATCAGAGCCACGGCCGCAGTAATACACAAGACCATGAGAAATCGCTTACCTAACTCAAGCACGACCTCTAGCAAGGATGAACCATAACGGTTAATGTTCCGGTTCAAATACGCTAATTCTTTTGCGGTAAAGCCTGATTCAAGTAACTGCGTTTCAATATTGTTCATGCCACTACCTTTTCTTCTGGAAAGTAACGAGGAATATCTTAACCGGAAGAGAGGCGTCTTGTAACCAGTCTGACGTATCTGCATCAAACAGCAAAAAAAATCAGGATCACGCTAAAAAGACACTGGCGGCCATAGTAGAAAACTAAACCTACGGGGTTTAAGTCACGCTCGTTAGAATCGTTTGTAAACATCAGCCAGAAGATGTCACCCACTCCTTTTTATTTCGCGCAAAGGAATTATGAAGACGGGTGAATGCGAAACGTCTTTCGCCACTCCGCAGGACTTACCCCAAAACGCGCCTTAAACTGCTGTCGCCAGGTGACGGCAGAATTAAATCCCACCAGCTCGGCCACGCGTTCAATCGGCATATTTCCGGCTTCAAGCAGGATCTGGCTACGCCGCAGGCGTTCGGCGGTAAGCCAGTCGGCGACGCTCATTCCCGTGGCTTTAATAAAGTGACGGGTCAGCGTGCGGCGGCTCATCGAAACCACCTCCGCCAGCGAGTCCAGGCTATGCGGTTCGGTGATGTGCTGCTGTAGATAGTCGATCAGGCAATTGATACGTGCATCGCGGGTGTCATTCGGAACAGGCTGAGCAATAAACTGCGCCTGACCGCCCTCGCGGTGCGGCGGCACAATCATCCGCCGGGCAATCTGGTTGGCGACCACGCTGCCAAAGCGCTGACGAATGATATACAGGCAGCAGTCCAGCGCAGCCGCGGTTCCGGCAGAGGTGATGATATTGCCGTCATCCACGTAGAGGGCATTGATATCCAACTGGACGTGCGGAAAGAGCGACTGGAACTGATTTTCGAACTCCCAGTGGGTGGCAGCGCGCTTGCCGTCGAGAATGCCCGCATAGCCCAGCACAAACGACCCCAGACACAGCCCGACGATTTCCGCGCCGTTGTCTCTCGCCTGCACCAGGCTGTCGAGCAGCGTCTGAGGCGGGCGTTCGAGGACGTGCTGCCAGTAGGGAACAACGACTATATCGGCCCGACCAATGGCGGTGTAGTCCTGCGTGGCGTTGAGGGCGAACCCGTCTTTTGAGGTGAGGAACCCCGGCGTTTCGGCGCAAATCGTCACGTTAAAGCGCTTTTCGCCGGAGACGGAATCGCCAAACAGAATGCAGGGAACGGAGTAGTGGAACGGGCTGAACCCGTCTACCGCGACAATCGCGACGTTGATTAGCGACATTTGTCTCTCCTTTCCCTTTAACGCACTCAGAATATAACGGTTTCGCCATCCTGGGGAATGGTCACTGCGTCACTCACCTGATTGGCTTCAACGTACTCACGCAGCGCGCTGCGGGTCAACAGGCAGTGGTTAATCGCCTCCATATGGCTCGCCACTATTTTGGCCTCTGGGAGCAGGAAATGAACGTTTAGGACATCCTCCTGCCCCATAATAATGGGGCCAAAACCAATGACGTGTGCATAGCCTGCGTTCAGTACCACCACGTCCGGCTGGTGCTTTTGCAGATCGGCCGCCACCGCGTCACGCCAGACGGTATCCCCTGCTAGATAGAGCGTCTTCTCATCGGGATGACGCAGCACCACGCCACAGGCTTCGCCCAGACGCTCCGCCAGCTCCGGCACGGCGTAGGCCCGGTCGGTACCGTGCTGCCCGCCGTGGGTTTTCGTAATCTGAATATCGCCGAAGAAGGTCGCGTCGGTCATGACCGTCAGGTTGCTAAACCCCTGGCTGCGCAGCAGCGCGGCGTCACGGTCGTTTTGCACGTAGATCGGTTTGTCTTTGGCGATCAGCTCTGCCGCGGTGCGATCCCAATGATCGTCATGGGTATGGGTGACGATCACCGCGTCGGCGTTCAGCAGCGTGTTGACGTCAACAGGGAGTTCGACCGTCGGGTTACGACGCTCGGCATGCGCCGTGCCGGGAAAACCCGGATAAGCATCTTTCGGGGCCAGCATCGGGTCGATTAAAAGACGTTTTCCAGCGTAGGTAATCAGCAGGGTGGCGTTGCGAATTTGGGTAATGTTCATGGGCTATCCTCCGGTTGGTGTGATAAGGAGGATAGCCCGACGTCGCAGGTCACGCTGTGGGTTAAAGGGCAATTACCGATGGAATCGGGCCAATTTAAACCCCGCGTTTTCAGGCAGAATTTACCAGCCCGGTACCGCTCCGCCGTTAAAGATCGTCTCAGCCGCTTTCGCCACTTCCGGTGACTGATACGACTGGATAAATTCCTTCACGTTCTCCGCGTCTTTGTTGTCTTCGCGCGCCACCACGATGTTCACGTACGGCGAATTTTTATCTTCTATAAAGACGCTGTCATGCACTGGCGACAGCCCGGTTTGCTGAAGATAGGTGGTGCTGATGATGGCGACATCCACTTTGGGATCGTCCAGCACGCGCGGCAGCTGCGCCCCTTCCAGCTCCATGATGTTCAGATGTTTAGGGTTAGCGGTAATATCCAGCGCCGTCGGCAGCAGGCCGGTGTCTGGCTTCAGGGTAATGAGCTTCTCTTTTTGCAGCAGCAACAGCGCACGACCAAGGTTGGTTGGGTCGTTTGGAATGGCAATGGTCGCACCGTTCTTCAGGTCCGAAACGGATTTGATTTTGCGTGAATAACCGGCCATCGGGAACACGAAGGTATTCGCCACGGCAACCAGCTTGTAGCCATGCGCCTTGTTATCTTCTGCAAGGAACGGACGGTGCTGAAAGACATTGGCATCCAGCTCCCCCTGGTTGGTGGCATCGTTAGGCAATAGCGAGCCGCTGAAGCCGACCAGCTCCACGTCCAGACCATATTTCTCTTTCGCCACCTTTTTGGCGACTTCCGCCACGTCCTGCTCGGCGCCGTTGATGACGCCTACTTTAATGTGTCTGGCATCGCTGCCATTTTGATCGCACCCTGCCAGCAGCAGGCCAGCGAGGACCAGCGCACCCAATCGACGTTTCACGAGACAGTTCCTTTTGCTGAATGTTTCAATGACTATATCGACAACGAGGCGGGGAAATAAAAAACGAAAAAGAATCAATAAGAAGGATAAGTTATATGCGGGTATCGCCGGGTGGCTCTGCGCTTCCCCGGCCCGCAGAATCAGAATTTAAAGCGCTTTCGTCAGGTAATGACGCTGCATACCCGGGTATGGGTAATCCTGCAAAGACATCTGCAGCTGGTAGCCCTGTTTTTCATAGAACGGGCGCGCCTGGAAGCTAACGGTATCCACCAGCGCGTGCTTGCAGCCTTTACGCCTGGCTTCATTTTCCGCCGTGTTGATAAGCTGGCCGCCCACACCGCTGCCCCGCACGGTATCGCTCACCCAGAGATAGTCGATATTCAGCCAGTCGCCTTTACGTACGCCAATTAAGCCGCCCAGCATGACGCCCTTTTCGTCTCGAACGTAAACGCCTATGTCACCGCTAAAGTTCGTCAAATCGAGGAACCGTCCGTTATAGGCTCTCAGACCCACAAGTAGCTCTTCTTTTTCCTGCGGCGTGACGGCGTCAGTAATGCTCAAGTGCATATTTTCTCTCCTTGTTTTCTGTGCCGTCTCACTATCGCACACCGGTGGCGTGGAGAAAATTCATACTTTCGACTGGCGTCGCTACACTGAATGTAACGATATATTTCATGGGAAGCATGTGACTTCTAAAGGGGGTTTTGATGAAAGCTGCGCACCTGGTCTGCCTGCTGGTTTGTCTGCTCTTCGCCGCGTTTGTCCATGCTCAGGAAAAGGATGACCCCGCGAAAGAGGCGCAAATAAAGCAGCAGGTCCTTAAAGATATTAAGAAAACCTGTACGCCACAGAGAAAGCAGAGCGATAAAGCCTGGCAGGAGATGATTTTGTCGTCAGAGGCCAATCAGTTGCTGATCAAAAATGCCGTTACCGCCGTCAAGCGCGACAATCTGGATGCTTACTGGGCGGCGATTGGTCAGGTGGACTGTATGGAAGATTATTGAGGGCTGGAAACGTGCTTCTCGCCGGGTGGCGGCTGCGCCTTACCCGGCCTACACAACATTTTTAACGCTTACGCACATCCGGAATAATTAAATCCCCGCGCAGCACATACGAACCCAGCATCTGCGTTTTCTCCGTCAGCCAGCTCACGATACGCGCCGCCATGGCATCCATGGAATATTCAATGGCCGGGATCACCGGAATACCCGGCAGGTGCAGGGATCCAGCAAGGCTGAAGACCATAATGTCTTCCGGCACGGATTTATTAAACGCCTGCAGCTGTGGGATCACTCGCTGGGCTTCTTGCTCGTCCGCCACCAGTAATGCGTTGAAATTCAGCGTGCTGGCGTTGTTAAGCAGCTCCTGTAGCGCAACGGACGAGGAGGTCGCGTCCATAAAGACGAGGTTGCGATTAAAGGGCAGAAAATTTTTCTCCAGCGCATGTTTGTAGCCGAGCAGCACCTGATCGGCAAAACCGCTGCCGTGCGGGTGGATCAGGGCAATCTGGCGACGACCCTGGCTGGTCAGGTAGTTACAGGCGGTTTCAGCGGCAAAGGCGTGATCGAACTGGATGCTATTGGAATTATCGGACTCCATACAGTCCACGAGGATGACGTTGTCCATATCCACGTCCAGCGGGAAACGCGCGCCGATGACGAGGATGTCATCACACAAACCGCAGGAGAGCTCTTCGAGCGCATTCATTACTTCGGCTTTGCTATGCGCGAAGCGCAGCAGCAGGTGTTTTTGATGCTGGCTGAGATGTTTTTCCAGCGCGTACAAATAACCGGTGGTCTGGTTAATATTTTCCTGTGCGCAAATGACGCCGATACATCCCGTCGACTGGCTCAGCAGCGACTGGGCAATCACATTAGGCCGGTAGTTAAGCTCATCCACTGCCTTCAGAACGGCCTGACGGCTGGCTTCCTTTACGCCACGCGACCCACTCAACACTCGCGATACCGTGGCTTTAGATACCCCGGCAAGACGTGATACATCATTGATTGTCGACATCTCTTTCCCCTGACAGGCTTACCTCGCGCCTGCAAATTCCATGACCGCTTCGGCTCATATTATAGCCAGAACGGAGTATATCCGTTTCCGTTTTCCATGGAAACCGATTTTCCGTTTCCACTCAAAATGATGTCAAAACAGCCAAATTATGTGACATGCATCCGGTTAATTAGCCTCATAAGTAAGGGATCTTGATGGTTGTCACACTTCTGTCTTTTATGAATGGAAACCGGTTTCCGTATAATGTCCAATCATTCCCGCAATAACTTTTTACATTTAGAGGATGGTTGTCGATGTTCAAGATTATGCTGTGCTGCTCTGCCGGGATGTCCACCAGCCTGTTGGTCAGCAAAATGGTCGATGTCGCGAAAGAACGTGGTTTGCCGGTGAAAATAGATGCGTACGGTGTTTCCGAATTTGATACGCAGTTTCCGCAATACCAGGTGGTGCTTCTCGGACCACAAGTGAAATACATGTTACAGACACTCTCAGACAAGGCGGCTACGAAAGGCATTCCGGTCCAGCCCATCGACATGATGGACTACGGCATGCAGCGTGGCGATAAAGTACTGGACTATGCTCTGTCGCTCATCGAAGCGGCACACTAAAAGGTGTTCACATGAGTTCGTTATATCAATCCATGGTCGCGGTGATTGAGCAGTCAATTACCCCGCTGGCCGCCAAACTTGGTCAGCAAAAGTATGTGATTGCTATCCGCGACGGCTTTACCGCCGCGCTGCCGTTCATGATCATCGGCTCGTTTATGCTGGTGTTCATCTTCCCGCCGTTTTCGGCGGATACTACCAATAGCTTTGCGCGCGGCTGGCTGGATTTCTCCCAGACTTACCGCGAACAGCTGATGCTGCCGTTTAACCTCAGCATGGGCGTGATGACCTTCTTCATCTCGGTGGGGATTGGGGCGAGCCTGGGGCGCCAGTTTAACCTCGACCCGGTGATGTCCGGCCTGCTGGCTTTTATGGCCTTCCTGCTGGTCGCCGCGCCGTATGCCGACGGTAAAATCTCGACCCAGTATCTCTCCGGCCAGGGCATTTTTACCGCGCTGATCACCGCCATCTACGCCACCCGCGTTTATGCGTGGCTGAAGCAGAACAACGTCACCATCCGCCTGCCGAAAGAAGTACCGACCGGCGTGGCGCGTTCGTTTGAGATCCTGATCCCGGTGATGGTGGTGATCGGTACCCTGCACCCGTTGAACCTGTTCATCGAAGCGCAAACCGGCATGATTATCCCGCAGGCGATCATGCACCTGCTGGAGCCGCTGGTCTCTGCCTCCGACTCCCTGCCCGCTATTCTGCTCTCCGTGCTGCTGTGCCAGATCTTCTGGTTCGCCGGTATCCACGGCTCGCTGATTGTCACCGGCATCATGAACCCGTTCTGGATGGCGAACCTCTCGGCAAACCAGGCGGCACTGGCGGCCGGCGCGGCGCTGCCGCACGTATACCTGCAGGGCTTCTGGGATCACTACCTGCTGATTGGCGGCGTAGGCTCCACGTTACCCCTGGCGTTCCTGCTGCTGCGCAGCCGCGTTACCCATCTGCGTACCATCGGCAAAATGGGCGTGGTGCCCAGCTTCTTTAACATCAACGAACCGATTCTGTTCGGCGCGCCGATCATCATGAACCCGATGCTGTTCATTCCGTTCGTGTGCGTTCCGCTGATCAACGCCTGTCTGGCGTATGCGGCAACCAAACTCGGCTGGCTGGCGCAGGTCGTCTCGTTAACCCCGTGGACCACCCCGGCACCGATTGGCGCCTCGTGGGCGGCGAACTGGGCGCTGAGCCCGGTGGTGATGTGCCTTGTGTGTATGGTGATGTCCGCGCTGATGTATCTGCCTTTCCTGCGTGCCTATGAGCGTACGCTGATGAAAAACGAAGAGCAGAAAGCGCAGGCGACCGTCGGTGCTGCCGAAACCGCAAGCAATTAAGTCAAAGAGGAAAGGTCATGAAATACGCATTTCCCGATAACTTCTGGTGGGGCAGCGCAAGCTCCGCTCTCCAGACGGAAGGGGCAAGAGAGGGCGAAACCACCTGGGATTACTGGTTTGCCCGCGAGCCAAACCGTTTTCACAACGGCGTGGGGCCGCAGCAGACCTCCACGTTTTATCAGCACTGGAAAACGGACATTCAGCTGTTAAAGCAGCTGAACCACAACAGCTTTCGTACCTCGATTAGCTGGGCGCGCCTGATCCCTGACGGTATCGGTGAAGTGAACCCGGAAGCGGTCGATTTTTATCATCAGGTCATTGATGAGCTGAATGAACAGGGCATCACGCCGTTTATTACCCTGTTCCATTTCGACATGCCGATGGCGATGCAGGCGATCGGTGGCTGGGAAAACCGAGAAGTCGTGGACGCATACGCCCGCTATGCGCAGATTTGCTTTGAGCTGTTTGGCGATCGCGTGCTGCACTGGTTTACCTTCAACGAGCCGATCGTCCCGGTGGAAGGCGGCTATCTGTACGACTTCCACTACCCGAACGTGGTGGATTTTCGTCGGGCAGCCACCGTGGCGTATCACACCGTGCTGGCCCACGCAAAGGCGGTTCAGGCCTACCGCGCCGGTCACTACGCGGGGGAAATCGGCATCGTATTAAACCTGACGCCGTCCTATCCGCGCTCGCAAAACCCGGCGGACGTGAAGGCGGCACACATTGCGGATCTGATGTTTAACCGCAGCTTCCTCGACCCGGTCCTGCGCGGCGAATACCCGGCGGACCTGGTTGCGCTGCTGAAGGCATACGATCAGCTGCCTGCCTGTAAGCCGGAAGATAGCGCCCTGATCGCGGAAGGGAAAATCGACCTGCTCGGCGTGAACTACTATCAGCCGCGCCGCGTTAAGTGTCGTGACAGCGCGGTGAACCCGCAGGCGCCGTTTATGCCGGAGTGGTTCTTTGATAACTACGAAATGCCGGGCCGCAAGATGAACCCGTACCGCGGCTGGGAAATCTACGCGCCGGGTATTTACGATATTCTGGTTAACCTGCGTGATAATTACGGCAACCCGCGCTGCTTTATTTCGGAAAACGGTATGGGTGTCGAAAATGAACAGCGCTTTATTGAAAATGGCCAGATTAACGATAAATACCGCATCGAGTTTATTTCTGAGCATTTAACGTGGCTGCATAAAGGGATTAGCGAGGGCTGCAATTGTCTTGGCTACCATATGTGGACGTTTATTGATAACTGGTCATGGTGTAATGCGTATAAAAATCGCTACGGGTTTATTCAGCTCGATGTAGAGACGCAGCAGCGCACCATTAAGAAAAGCGGAGAGTGGTTTGCCGCCACCGCCTTAAATAATAGTTTTGAACAAGAGTAATGATGATGATCGCACTAGAAGAAGCCGTAATGGAAATTATCGTCAATGCCGGACAGTCGCGCAGCCTGTGCTTTGAGGCCCTGCACGCGGCGCGTCAGGGCAACATTGACGAGGCCAAAAGTCTGCTGCGCGAAGCCGATGGCTACGCGCGCCAGGCGCACAAGATCCAAACCAAACTGATTGAGCAGGATGCTGGCGAAGGCCGCCAGCCGATGACCTTAATTATGGTTCATGCCCAGGATCATTTAATGAACTCCTTATTAGCGCGTGAATTATCCGAAGAAATTATTCATTTATATCAGAGATAGTCTATGGCGAAATAATTAATGTAATACCTCTGTACCCTAAATAGAGATCCACTTGTTCTGATGATAGCGACATACTCTGTCAGATCGGAGCGGGATGGTTATTGTCTGAATAAAATTAAACTATATTGAGATAACCATGAATACGATTAAAAAACTTCCATTAACCATGGCGGTTATCGCCGCGCTTTGCCCAATTTCTGTACTCGCACAAGAATTTACGCAGGAGCAAATCGACGCCATTGTGGCTAAAGCGGTGGACAAAGCGCTGGCCGAGCGGCAGGCCAAAATGGATGCGGCGGTCGCGAAAAAGGCAGACGTGGTGACCGAGCCGCAAAGCGCGGCGCAATCCCCGGATATGGCGATCCCGTTCGGGGTGAAATTTACCGGTTATGCCCGCTACGGCGCGCACTTCCAGGCCGCCGATCAGAAATACGTGGCGGTGGACGGTTCCTACAACGGCGCCTCCGCGATTGGTCGTCTGGGTAACGAGGGCAACGGTGGGGAATTCCAGCTCTCTAAAGCCTTCAAGGGTGATAACGGCGCCATCTGGGACATCAACGTGATGATCGACCACTGGGGCGACGAAGTTAACCTTAAAAAAGCCTACGCGGGCGTGACCAACATTATGGCCTCCAACCCGAACGCCTATTTCTGGGCGGGTCGTGACTTCCATCAGCGTCCACAGCAGGGCATTAACGATTACTTCTGGATGAACCACGACGGCCAGGGTGCCGGTGTGAAAAACTTCGACATCGGCGGCGTGCAGTTTGACGTCGCTGCCGTGGCGGCAGTGGAATCCTGTAGCCCGGAAGTGATGGAGGATGAAGCCAACCCATCGCGCATCACCTGTACCGGCGGTTCCGGCACGGGCGACAAAGGCAACTACGCCGCGACGTCAAAAATTCACGGCATGAAGCTCGGCCCGATCGACATGGAGCTGTACGCTAACTACGGCTTTGACTCCAAAGCGGTTGAAAGCGACGAGCGCCTGAACGCCTGGCAGGGCGGCGTGGTGCTGAGCCACACCAACGACAGCGGCGTGAACAAGGTGATCGCGCGTTACTCCGATAATGCGGACAACAGCGTGTTCAACAAAACCGAGGATCTGACCACGGTTTACGCCAGCTTCGAAGGGTTATACAAATTCACCCAGGCCACGCAGGTAGAGTACATCCTCGCCTTCCACGACTACGACAACAGTCGTGATAAGACCGACAACCGTAAGAACTACAACGCCATCGTGCGCCCAATGCACTGGTGGAACGACGTTCACTCCACCTGGCTCGAAGCGGGCTGGCAGCACGTTGATTATGACAACGGCGGCGATAACAAGGGCTGGAAGCTGACCCTGTCGCAGAACATGTCTATCGCCATGGGTCCGGAGTTCCGTCCAATGCTGCGCTTCTACGTGACCGGCGGCAAAGTGGATAACGAACGCACCGCCCGCGTGAATAATACCAAAGACGAAACGCTGGACGACTTCAACGTCGGCGCGATGTGGGAGGCGTGGTTCTAGCAAGGTAAACGCAAAACGGCAACGCAACGTTGCCGTTTTTAGTGTTTTCTCCCTCTCCGCGTGGGAGAGGGCTGGGGTGAGGGCATCAGGCCGCACACAACCCGGCTATATCCCATGTTATGCTACAAAAAAAATCAACATAACAGGGGAGAACATGGGTTCCACACGCAAAGGGATGTTAAACGTCCTGATCGCCGCCGTTTTATGGGGAAGTTCAGGGGTTTGCGCGCAGTACATCATGGAGAAAAGCCACATTTCTTCGCCTTACCTGACCATGGTTCGCCTGCTGTTTACCGGCGTGATCCTGCTGACGCTTTCTTTCGTTCACGGCGACAAGATTTTCTCGGTCATCAAGCATCGCAAAGATGCCCTCAGCCTGCTGTTCTTCTCTCTGGTTGGCGCGCTCACCGTGCAGCTCACCTTCCTGCTGACGATTGAAAAATCCAACGCGGCTACCGCCACCGTGCTGCAGTTTCTGTCACCGACCATTATCGTGGCCTGGTTTGCGCTGGCGCGGAAAAAGCGTCCCGGCGTGTTTGTCCTGTCAGCGATTTTTACGTCGTTGATCGGTACTTTCCTGCTGGTGACTCACGGCGACCCGACCTCGCTCTCCATCTCCCCTGCCGCGCTGTTCTTCGGTATCGCCTCGGCCTTTGCCGCCGCGTTTTACACCACGTATCCCTCAACACTTATTGCCCGCTACGGCACGCTGCCGATTGTCGGCTGGAGTATGTTGATTGCCGGGCTCATGCTGACGCCGTTCTACGCCGGACGCGGGACCACCTTTGTGATTGACGGCGGCCTGCTGCTGGCCTTCTTCTACCTGGTGGTAATCGGTACGGCGCTGACATTTAGCCTGTATCTGAAAGGCGCACAGATGATTGGCGGGCCGAAGGCAAGCATTCTGAGCTGCGCCGAGCCGCTGAGCAGCGCATTACTGTCGGTGGTTTTGCTGGGTGTGGCGTTCACCCTGCCGGACTGGCTGGGGACGCTGTTGATTGTGTCGTCGGTGGTGCTGATTTCGATGGATTCGCGTAGAAGGGTTAAGGCATCGGCGTAGCCTGATGTCCCCTCTCCCCATAGGGGAGAGGGGACATTTGGTTTACTTCGCCTTAACCTTCCCGGCCACCAGCAGCGCTGTCAGCAACATCAGCGTACCGGAAATCACCAGCGGCGACGTCAGTCCCAGATGGTCCAGTGCAACGCCGCCCACCGCCGCGCCGCAGGTGTTTGCCAGTTGGATCACGGCCACCTGAATCGACCCGGCTTTCTCCGCCTGATCGGCCAACGAGCGAGTAATCCACGTCGACCAGCCCACCGGCACCAGCGCAAAGGCAAAGCCCCAGATAACCGCAATCGCCGAGGCGACCCACTTATCGCTACCCCACAGCACCAGCACCGTGGCACTCACTGCCAGTACCAGCGGCGCGCCAGCCAGCGCCACTTTCAGGGAACGTTTCAGGAACTGGGACGACAGCGACGTACCGACAAAGCTGGCGATACCAAAGCTCAGCAACACCAGGGTCAGACCATCCACGTCAAAGCCCGCCATGGTCATATACACCGGACGGATATAGGTGAAGAAGGCAAACTGCCCGGCAAAGGCCATAAAGATGGCGGTCATCCCCGCCAGCACACCCGGACGCTTGAGGAGGCTGAACATATTCTGTTTGTGATGCGCCGCTTCGCCCGGCAGGGACGGCAATGCCTTCCATACCCAGATAATACAGAGCACGCCCATCACCGCCGCCGCGTTGAAGACGTTACGCCAGCCGATGATCCCGCCGAGGAAGCTGCCCAGCGGCGCGGCAATCACCAGCGCGATGGAGACCGCACCGAAGATGACGGACAGCGCTTTCGGCACCGTACGCGCGGGTACCAGGCGCATGGTGAGCGAGGCGGATATCGCCCAGAAACCGCCAAGACCCAGTCCCAGACAGGCGCGCCCCAGCAGCAACAGGGTGAAGCTCTCCGCGAAGGAGACCAGCAGGCAGGAGAGCGTCAGCAGGACGCTGAAAAGAATAACCACTTTGCGGCGGTCAATGGCGCCAATCACCTGCGTAATAAACAGACTGGCGAACATCGCCACAAAGGCGGTCACGGTAACAGACTGCCCCGCCACGCCTTCGGAAATGCCGAGATCCTGCGCCATCGGCGTCAGCAGGCTGACCGGCAGAAACTCGACGGTGATCAGACAGGCAACGCAGAATGCCACGGAGAAAACCGCCGACCAGTTGGGGCGTGAAACCTCTTTGGTCTGCGGTCTGGTCGAAGGCTGGATATGTTCTGTCATGGCGTCACCTGAAGATAAAAACGTGCGGAAAAGTCGCGCAGTTTATCATCAAAAGTGTGACGGATTTAACGTTTAGACAACTTTTGTGGTTTTTAGAGGGAATTAATGCAGGTAAAACACGCCCTCTTCCGGCAGGAAAAGCTGGTTATAGCGTAGCTGAAAGGCATTAAGCTCCTGCGGGTCGGGCTCCATCTCGCGCATAAAGCCGAGCGCCAGACGAATTTGCGCATCGGTGATCGGCGCACCCAGGCGGGCTTTACGCAGCAGACGGTGCCACGTGTGCAGGTTCTCTTCACTGCCGTCGACAATGCAGACCTGCCAGATCAGCAATACCTGCGCCGCGTTTTGCAGATGCGCCTCGTCCGGGCGTTCAAGATAACGGATAAACTCATTCCCGGCTGTTTTACCGAACTGATCGATCATCGACTCAACCGGCATTGGGGTGATTCCCAGCCGTTCGCTTAAACGTTTGATGGCGCGGCGGGAATCTGAGGTCAGGACACGAAATCCCACCACAAACACCACGGCAAGCGTTGCCAGCATTATCCAGACCATGCGTTCTCCTCAGACTAGCCGCTTATCATAGCGGGAAACGCAAGGCCTCGACAGCGGGCAAAATGCTATTAGTGTAGTGAAAAGAGGTGGAAAATCATTCTAAAAGCGGATCGCCGCGCTGAAGCCCCTTTTGCAGTGCCTCGTGGAAGCGCGCAGGATCCTGCATCTGCGGCGCATGACCCATATCGTTAAATTCCACCAGCGTCGCGTGCGGAATGCGTTTTGCCGTCTCTTTCCCCAGCACCGCATAGTTGCCGAGCGTCTTGCGGATCTCCGGCGGGGCGAGATCTTTCCCGATGGCGGTGTTGTCCTTCGTGCCGATCATCAATAATACCGGCATCTTCAGCTCACTAAATTCGTAGATCACCGGCTGGGTGTAGATCATGTCGTAGAGCAGCGCCGAGTTCCAGGCCACGCGCGCTTTGCCCGGCCCGTTGTTCAGCCCGGCGAGCATGGTCACCCAACGCTCGTATTCCGGCTTCCACTCCCCAGCGTAGTAGGTGTTTTTCTCGTACTGACGAATACCGTCGGCACTGACTTTCAGTTCGCGCTGGTACCACTGGTCGACGGTAATATGCGGAACACCGCGCGCTTTCCAGTCTTCCAGCCCAATCGGATTGACCATCACCAACTGTTCCACCTGCTGCGGCCACATTAGCGCGTAGCGCGTCGCCAGCATGCCGCCGGTCGAATGCCCGATAACCGTCACGCGATCGACACCCAGGGATGCGAGCAGCGCATGGGTATTGTCCACCAGCTGCTGGAAGGTGTACTGATACCGCTCCGGCTTGGTGGATTTACAGAAACCGATCTGGTCGGGTGCCACCACGCGATAACCCCTGGCCGAGAGCGCGCGGATCGTGCCGTCCCAGGTTCCAGCGCAGAAGTTTTTGCCGTGCATCAATACCACGGTGCGACCGTTGGGTTTTTCCGGCTTAACGTCCAGATAAGCCATATCCAGAGACTGGTTTTGCGAGGTAAAGGTAAAGTGTTTTACCGGCCAGCCATAATCGAAACCTTCCAGCTTCTCGCCGTAGGAAGGGGTATCCGCGGCCATTGCGGGTGACGCCAGCGCCATCAGCAGCGCAAGGCAGGATAATCGTCGGGTTAACATGCGGGCTCTCCATAACAAAACGGTCAAATGCCGCGCAGCGCGGCAGCAAAAATAAACTGTAGAGCATGCAGGGGAGCGGGTCTGTAAAGCGGAGTAAAGGTGGGATGTAAAATATCCTTAAGTCAAGCTCATATGTTATATGCAATTTCAGAAGATGCCAGCATCATTACAGCTTGCCGACATCACGACCTCATAATCGACAAATAGCCTGTTTGCGGGCGCTTTTCTTAATTTCATAAAACTATTACTCACTCATTATCCTTACATTAAGCAAGGCTATAACCTTGTTTAAACTGAATTCAGGATGATGCTATGGATACAATAGAGGAATCTGGTGGGACGTATTTCTATCGCGGGAATTCGAATGTAACCCCACAGGAGCTATTTTTGCTGATATTCGCTGAGGGTCTGGCGAACCATTTGGGCGTAACGATAGAGACTGCTGCAACAATCCTTGCAGGTCAGCCTTTAATACCCAAGCGTAAGGTGTTAGGCGCGTCAGGCTCGCGTACAAGTGTTGCCTCCAAACTAGCACGTCGCATATTAAAGGGAGTCCGCTTTCCTGGAGGTATGAGGGTGGAGACCATGATCGGTATGGGTAAAACAAGACAAACAAATAAGGTTGGGGCAGTAGTTGGAAGGGTTGTTCCGTTCGTCGGCTATGCCCAGGCAGTCATTGTTTTTGCCCTTGTGGCCAAAGAAACCAGAAACAAGTACAACCTGATAGCCCGACCGAAAGATCGGATCGAATGGACATACTTCTAATGTTATTGCCTGATGATCAAGAATTTTTGGATTACATCACTGAAAACTACAGTGAACTGAAACGTCCCGCCCAGAAGGAATGGACCTTCCAGGAGCATTTTAACCTCGTTCCTGAAGATCTTGAGGATATGCTGCTTGACCTTTTCAATCGCTATGGGATTGAGTACAGCAACTTTGTTCTGGACAACTATTTTGAGCCGGAGCTGTTTTGGTTCCAGTTTGGACTTCGAAAGAAGTTTCGGGATCGACAGTATAAGCCGCTAACGCTCGAAATGATTATTGAGTCTGCCAAATCCGGACACTGGTTATATGATTAAGGGGCGGCTTGCCCCTTACGTTCTTTACGCTGACTGGCGCTCGTTCCAGGCATCGCTAAAGATGATGTTCCCGTCGTTATGCTTCCAGGTGATTTTCTCGTAACGTAGTTCAACCGTTTCCATATGGTTTTCGTTAGGGTTATCGCCTGGTGCCATCGCGGGCGAGATAGAAACGACCCTGACGCCTTCGAGCAGCATAGTAAAGTATTCTTCTTCCAGGCCGGAGTAGTTAATCCTGTACCATTTTATCTCAGCAGAGACCAGGCTTTGCCCTGTCGCTACCGCTTTATAGAGATATGGGCTTGAGCAATCGAATTCTTTAATGATTAACATAGGGGAATGTATGCGCGTACCGGTTATTTTGCCGGTGGCGTTATCATTTGGAATCATGAGGTTATGATGGAACCCCTTTACCTCAATGCTGCATTCTCTGTGCTGAACATCAACTCCGCCTTTGATTAATGCTCCACCGTCATCCTTAAGCCATAAGTAAGCTGGTATAGCCATGTTAATTTTTTCCTTGAGAACGTTGTAATAGTCAAACACCGGGTTGTGTTCTGGCTAGCGGTTGGCTTGAAAACTCAATTCATGTTCTTCTTTTTAGTGCGCCTATCTCCCCCCAGCCTATGCCCGGTGCGGCTATAAAAGTTCAATCCAGGTCATGTTTACGCCTGGTCGATCTCTTTTTGAGATATTGACCAGGCATTTTTTAACCATATTAAGAAGTCAGATTATGAACGCTCCAGAAAACACCGTATTACAACCGGTCCTCTGGCGACCGACTGCTGGTGGAGTGGAAAAATGAGCCGTAATCTTTTTCTGAGGAGTAGCGGGAAGGGAAAAAAGCCCGACGGTCAGCCGGGCAAAGAAGTTACCTGCACACTCAGGCTGTTTTCAATTTCTGCACTCGCCTTTCGCGACGAATTTTACGTTCTTCCAGCACCGCAACCATCGCCATCAGAACGATACAGCCAATGGCTGCCGCATCCAGCGCCGCAAAGGTGCCTGCCCAGCCGGTGAGGCCGAAAATTGGCGTACCGTCGGCAATCATCCCCAGCCCCAGCTTGGCGAAGCTGTCGCCGATCAGGTAAGCGAAGGTGCCTTTAATCCCATCGGCTGCGCCGATCGCTTTTTTCGGTACAAAGCCGACCGCCGCCACGCCAATCAGCAGCTGTGGACCAAATACCAGGAAGCCGAGCGCAAACAGGGAAGCCAGGTAAACATACTGGTTGCTGGCGTGCTGGTAGACGCCGAGCGTGGCGATAATCAGCGCCAGCGCGACGCAGGCCACCAGCGCGCGGCGGCCATTGGCGAGATCCGAGAGCCAGCCCCACAGCAGCGTGCCGACCAGCGCGCCCACTTCAAACAGGGTGAAGCCCTGAATCGCGACTTCTTTAGAAAGCTTCAGCTCCTGGAAGGCATACACCGTCGACCACTGGTCGATGCCGATACGCACCACGTACAGGAAGATGTTTGAGAAGCACAACAGCCAGATCACTTTGTTTTTCAGCACGTACTCAACAAAGATCTGCCATTTGGTCATCTCGTTTTTTTCGGTCTCTTTGTCCTCTTCGCTGATCTCCTCGCCGAACAGCTCTTCGGCTTTGCCGAGGCCGTAAGATTCCGGGGAATCGCTGCCGAAGCGCAGGCCGATAAAGCCGACAATCAGGGCGATAATCGACGGGAAGATAAACATGCCGATCACGTGGCCATCGAACAGATAGTTCGCGCCGAACAGCGCCACGCCTGCCGCGCCCGCACCGCCGAGGTTATGCGAGATGTTCCACATGCCGAGGTACGAACCACGCTTACGGCGCGGGGTCCATTTGGTGATGGTGGAGTAGCTGCACGATCCGCCGGTACTCTGGAAGAAACCACTCAGGGCATAGAAAGCGATCATCAGGAACAGGCTCACGGAGCCTGCGCCCATGCTGGCGCTGAAGCCGAGCATACAGATGGCGGAGAGAATCAGCATAAACGGCAGGAACTGCTTGGTATTTTTACCGTCCGCATAGTAGGAAACCACCGTTTTCCCCACCCCGTAGGTGATGGAGAATCCCAGGCCAATCATCCCCAGCTGCGTCATGCTCAGCCCGTAGGTCGAGATCATGTCGTTCTGCGCAATGTTAAAGTTTTTGCGGATCAGGTACATGGTCAGGTAGCCGATGAAGACCACCAGATAGGACTGCA